>Ga0207966_1000143_pt1 | contig 39932 bp, 36 predicted proteins | sample Knorr_S23_td_NAD_FD_185611 | JGI IMG/M metagenome (GOLD analysis project Ga0207966, IMG submission 185611) | Marine microbial communities from Southern Atlantic Ocean transect - Knorr_S23_td_NADW_ad_2500m_LV_B (SPAdes) (version 2) | ecosystem: Environmental > Aquatic > Marine > Oceanic | place...
CTCGAATCAGCGAGTACATAGCGACTCCTTTGCGGTTTCGATATTATGCCCGCGGGCAACCGTGACCCTGTGGATGATAGGGCATGGTACCGCTTTTCGGCAACATGCCCTTTTTCTGCATACGTCTGCCCATGAATTCATTACGCGTACGGCCCCGAGTACTAGTACTGCGTCAATCTGAAATTGATGTCCACGGCTTCACCCCCATCCCAACCTTCCCCCTCGACGGGGGAAGGTTGGGATGGGGGTGTCGGTCCATGCATCAAAATCATCTAGAAACAGTAATAGTTACGCTCCGTTCCGCCAGACTCCATCTAGGACCCGGCGGGGGGAGCGGCGCTGGGAATGATAGCGGGAATACCCAACTCCTCTACCAGGTTTACGAACTGGAAGACGTCATTCTCGACCACATCTTCCAGAAGCTTGATCTGGACGTCGATACGAGTGGAAAGATCCTGGAACACCTCACCGGCCTGTTTTGGGGGCGCAAAGTCGGCGCTTGCCACCACGGCGATGACTTCGGCCAGCTTGCGGTTCAACTTCACCGGCAGATTTAGCCGGTCCCGCGCCCCTTTGTGGTCCACCTGCACCAACTCGTTTTCGATCGCCGCCAGTTTTTCTTTCAAGGGAATCGCCGCGCTCGCCACCGCCTCTGCCGAGGAGTGGGACTCGGCCCTCTGCTCCCACTCCTCCACCTGACGCCGGATGTTACGAAGCTTGTTGATAGAGTCGTGAGTCTCAGACAACTTGTCCCGGATGCTGAGGTGCAGGTCAAACTGGGAGTCAAAATCGGCCTGGCTGGCGGCCACCCGAGGGTCTTTGACGATCTGAAATTCCCGGGTTTGTTCCGTGCCGTCGACGGATAGGCTAATCCGGTAGTCTCCCGGCGGGGCCGTCGGGCCGGTGGTCATGTCTTCCGTAGTTTTGTCTCCGGGCACTTTCCTGGCGTCTGGGTAGCGCATGTTCCACACGAACCGGTTTATACCGGACACCGCGGGAAGCCGTGGCTCCTGGTCCCCGTCGCCGGACTGATTCTCTGGATCGGTGCTGGTGGAGGTATTTATCAGCTGATCCTGGTTGTCCCAAACCTTCAGGGTTACCTGTCCTTCTGGGGCTTCCTTCAGATAGTAGGTAACGATCACGCCTTGCGGCGGATTTTCGCCCGCATCCAGGAATTGGCGCACTGTTTCACCGCCGGGACCCTTTTTTTCGGTGTATGTGACGTCGGCCCCTAGGGACAAGCGATAATGCTTGCCCTTGGAAGGTTTACGGGAAGCGGCGGGCGAACGAAGCCGGATCGAGGTGCGGGGTTGCAGCAGTTGGACCGGTGACCCCGCCAATTCGTTGGTAAGCTGATGCAGGGTAGTCAGATCGTCCAAGATCCAGAAGCTCCGGCCGTGGGTGGCGGCGATCAAATCATTATCTTTGACGGCCAGGTCGTAGATGGGTACGGTGGGCAGATTCCCTTGCAAAGGCGACCAGGCGCCGCCATCGTCGTAAGAGACGTAAACGCCGGTCTCGGTGCCAACGTACAACAATCCTCGGCGGCCCGGATCCTCCCTGATGACCCTTGTGTAGTCGCTTTCAGGGATTCCTTGTGAAATATCGGTCCAACTCTGGCCATAATCCGATGTCTTGTAGAGCATGGGCCTGGTTTCGTCCAGTTTGTATCTGGTGGCGGCCATGTAGGCCGTGGCAGGGGTGTGGGGAGAGACCTCGATCATGTTGATAAGGGTCCACTCCGGGAGGTCTATGGGAGTGATGTCGTTCCACGTCTTGCCGGCATCTCTGGAAATGTGGACCAATCCGTCGTCGCTGCCCGCCCAGAAAACCCCCGGCTCATGGGGGGATTCCACGAACGCGAAGATCGTACCGTAGGTCTCCGCACCCGAGGTGTCTTTGGTGATTGGCCCCCCTGAAGTTTCCATCTTTGAAGTATCAGCACGGGTTAGATCGGGGCTGATGGGCTCCCAGGTGCTCCCTTGGTCGGTGGAACGGAACACCAGATTGCCGGCTACGTATAAGATGTCCGGGTCGTGAGGAGAAAACTGGACGGGGAAGGTCCACTGGAAACGGTGCTTCATCTCGTTGGCGCCTCGGCCTGTACCCAACTCCGGCCATACGGTAATGATCCTGACCTGGCCGGTGGCATGGTCGTACCGCACCAAGTTACCGCCGCCTCCCGCCGAACTTCCCACGGCGCCGGAGACAACGATGTTGGGATCTTGGGGGTGGACGGCGATGTGGCCACTCTCCGAATTGCCGACGGTGTAGCAGTCGCCCCAGGGAATCGCTCCTTTGTGGGTGCGGGAAGGAACGGAGATGGCCGAATTGTCCTGCTGCGTGCCGTATACCCGGTAGGGGAACTCATTGTCGGTGGCCACATGGTAGAACTGTGCAGTAAGCTGGTTGTAAATGGTAGACCAGGTTTCTCCGCCGTTTAAGCTAACGCAGGCGCCGCCGTCGTTGCCTTCAATCATTCGACGGGGGTTTCTTGGGTCAATCCAAAGGTCGTGGTTGTCGCCATGGGGTGTGGTCACCTGATCGAAGTTCTTCCCGCCGTCGGTGGACTTCCAAGTCTGATAGTTGAGGACCCACACAGTATCGGAATCTTGAGGATCGGCGAAGATGTGCTGGTAATACCAAGGACGCCCTTGGATGTCCTGGTTGTCGCTCACATTTTCCCAGGTGGCGCCGGCGTCGTCTGACCTATATAGGGCGGCGTCTTCGGACTCGACAGTCGCCCATACTCGGCCCGATCTGGCCGGCGACGCCGCGATCCCGATGCGCCCTTTCAGGCCTTGAGGCAGTCCAGGGTTCCCGGTTAATTCTTGCCAGGAATCCCCGCCGTCAGTAGATTTGTAAATCCCGCTGCCGGGGCCTCCACTAACCAAACTCCACGGCGTTCGGTGGGCTTCCCACATCGCTGCGTATAGGATTCGGGGATTTGTTGCATCCAAGGAGAGGTCGATGGCGCCGGCTTCTTCACTGAGGAACAGCACTTTATCCCACGACTTTCCACCATCATGGGACCTAAAAACGCCGCGCTGGCTGTTAGGACCAAATGCATGGCCTAGAGCGGCAACGTACACAATGTCGGCGTGTTCGGGATGGACTCTGATCCGGGCGATGTGCCGGGTGTCTTCTAGCCCCAAGTGAGTCCAGGTTTTGCCTCCGTCGGTGGATCTGTAAACGCCATCCCCATAAGAGACGTCCCCTCGTATGCACGACTCACCCATACCTGCGTAGATGACGTTGTGGTCGGAGTCGGCGACGGCGATAGCGCCTACAGCTGAGGTGCGAAAGAACCCGTCGCTCACGTTCTCCCAATAAGTTCCGGCGTCAGAGGTTTTCCAGACACCACCGGCGCAGGCGCCGAAGTAGAAGACCGCCGGATCCTCCGGGTCCCCGGCCACCGCGACCACACGGCCTCCCCTGGGCGGGCCGATGCAGCGCCATCGCATGGCGGTCATCGGGTCGATCGCGGTGATGCCGTTCCCTTGGGATTGGGAAACTCGGTCCTCTGTCATATTGGCGCCTCCGATATGTGACAAGAAATCTTACGGGCAAGTACACGTGCCGAGGCGCGGTCGTCTGACCAGCCTTCACGGTAGTACACAATCTCCAGCGGGGCACAATCTTGGCGTAACTCTCCCTGCTCAGCCAAGTACTTCAGGGATGGGTGGGCGTGGCGCTCCAAGTTGGAAACGGTTGCGACTTCAGACAGAAAAAATCCCCCAACCTTCAGACGCTCGCGTATCAAAGGGAACAGGCCGCGTTGGCGGTAGTTGAAGCAGGTAATCACGTCAAATGGGCCTTCAGGCAACGGCTCGGCTTCCAAGTCTTCTGCCAGGGTTTCGATCTGCAACCCCTTGGCCGCGGCTCCTTGGCGCGCCAGTTCCAGCCCGGTCCGTGAGATATCCACCGCCAGCACATCTAGTCCCCGGCTTGCCAGCCAGATCGCCAAGCGCCCGGCGCCTGCCGCGATATCCAGCGCGTAACCTTGCTGGGGTAGCGAAGCCTCAACTTCCTTGAGCCAGTTCGGCGGCGCTATATCAATCTCATTGGATCGCGCAAACCTCTGGTCCCATTTGATACGGTCTGACTCTGCCATACGCGCCTTTGGTAAGCCCTAGATTTCCGGGATACGGATAAACAGGGTAAGTATCATCCACATCGATTGTCAATCGTATCGTGAGAGATTCACGTGGCGAATGGAGGAGCGCCGAGCAAGAATCTTGCCCCCACCCTCCGTCCTTCTTGCCGAGATCTGCCGGACGAGGTCGAGGCGGACGTCGAGCCCGTCTCGCAGTGGTATGGTCAGATAATCGAAGGGGTACTGTTTGCCGTCGACCAATACCCGGATCACCCGCCGGCCGGCCAGGGGGTTGAACCCTTCCGAGCGCTGACCCACTAAGAAGAAGTCTTCCAGGGTGAAAGACTCCGATATAGCATGTTCAACATGGATAACGCCGCTCCCGGCGTGGGTGTGTATTCGATTGAAGCAACCTCTATCGATCCCGATCCCTGAGGGAATCGGCAAGATGCGGCCGTGGAGGGTGATGGTCAGTTGGACATGGAAATGGGTGGAGACATCGATAGTTTGGAGGCAATCGTCCAAGACATCGATTCTGGAGGCAAGCGGCGCCGGAGTGGCAGACTGTGGCGCTACCGGTGGGATGACGGTCGCGGAGGGCGGTATATGAGGCGTTGCCGGAGTCTGGCCGGTATTACACGAAATCAAAGCCGGAACGACCAGGAACATGACAAGGGTCATCAGATGTAAACGGCGAAAACGCAGCTCCATCACTATTCGCTGAAAAGCGGCGTTGCGCCCGTTAGGGCTTCTCACTCTTGAATATTCACGACGATATTGTCTGCACATCAAGACAATATAGCTTCAACCGGCTCGTCGTAGGGGTTGGTTTCGATGTACGGTGAGGTTGTGAAGGGCCGCTCATTCCGCGCCTCTTTCTATCGTGCGAATCAGGTCCAGCGATGCCGCCGGCCGATTATGGGATAATGCCCGGCTAAAGCGATGATACGTTAATGGCAGCACCCAATCAACAATAAATCAGACGCGAAACAATATCCCTTCAGTCTTTCGAGAGCCGGCCAGATGGGCTTGTCGCACGAGTCGCGGGTTCTACCAAAACGCGGAATTCCCAGTTAGGATAGTAAACTGACGGCGTAGCCCGATCAGTGATTACGAGGTGGAACATGACCCTGGACAACCCTACATCCCGGTTTTTAAAACTCCCAGAGACCAGCGAACGGGAAGCCACAGACCTGTTTCACAGGGAAGAAGTACAACTTGCCCTACGCAACCGAGGCATGCCGCTAGAGATCATGCGCTATCCTGTCACCCCAACCGGGATGCATTATCTTGTCATTCACTTTGATATCCCCGATATCGACATCGACCAATGGAAGCTACAAGTGGGAGGTCTGGTTTCCCAACCCCTTAGCTTGAGCCTTGACGACATCAAGAAGCGGCCGGCACGCACGATGGCAGTGACGATGGAATGCGCCGGTAACGGCCGAGCTTTGCTGAATCCTCGTGTCTTCAGTCAGCCATGGTTCAACGAAGGGATCGGCACCGCCGAATGGACCGGTACTCCTCTGAAGGGGATCTTGGATGAAGCCGGTCTCACAGACGGAGCCGTGAACATCGTTTTCTCCGGAGCGGATCGAGGGATTCAAGGGGAAATGTTGCAGGTTTACCAACGTAGCTTGAACATTGCAGAATCCATGCGGGAAGAGATGATGCTGGTTTACGAGATGAACGGCCAGCCCCTCCAGCCCCAGCACGGCTACCCGCTTCGGCTCTTGTTGCCCGGCTGGTACGGCATGGCCAGCGTCAAATGGCTAGACAAGATCGAGGTGGTTGGCGATCAGTTCCAGGGTTATCAGATGGCCAAGTCCTACCGTTACACCCAGGATACAGAAGAACCCGGCGAACCGGTGACGTTGATCCGCGTCCGTGCGCTGATGATCCCGCCCGGGATTCCCGATACGATGACCAGAGTGCGATGGATGACTGCTGGACGGCAAACGTTAACCGGCAGGGCTTGGGCCGGTCGATTGGGGGTCTCCCGTGTGGAAGTCAGCGTCGACGATGGATCAACTTGGTCCGTAGCCACCCTGGGTGAACAGGTTTCAACGTTTGCCTGGCGGGAGTGGTCGTTTGACTGGAATGCCGTCCCGGGATGGCACACTCTATCGGTACGGGCCACCGACACTGAGGAAAACGTACAACCGATCGAGCAGTTTTGGAACGCCCAGGGAATGGGGAACAACATGGCCCAACGGGTGAGAGTATTGGTCGAGTAATAATCCTTGATTCCCAGCCGGAAGCGGTTTCTGGCAAGCATTTGCAGGTTGGTCCGGAATCGAGTTTTATACAAAAATTCGGCAGAAATTAAGGTTCTGGCCGGGGTGGCCCGATTCGAACGGGCAGAGGTGATTCATGCGGATCTGTTGCTTTCAGCCTGGGGCAACCGAGATAGCCTACGCGTTGGGATTGGAAGACCAGCTTTACGGTGTGACCGCCCAGTGCGACTATCCGGTCGAAGCCCGAACCAAGCCGGTCATCGTTCGCAGCGTTTTCGATGGCACCAGCCCGTTCAGTGGTGAGATCAGCGAGATTATTTCAGAAAAACTCCGGCAAGGGCTGGGACTATACATAACCGATGAAGCGGCGTTGCTTGCCGCAAACCCAGATATCCTGTTGACCCAAGCCCTTTGCGATGTATGAGCCCTGTCCGCTCGGCAGGTAGCCGAACTTGGTTTGACACTTAATAAGGAACCTCAGGTGATCTCGCTAGACCCGGAGTTGCTTGGCGATGTTCTGGAGGACATCCGGCGTGTCGGGCGGGCCACTGATAGGCTCGAAGCCGCTGAATCATTAACCGGCCGATTGCAGATTCGCATCGATGCTGTTACCGAGAGAGCGGCCCAGGGAGAGCACCGTCCTAAAGTGCTCCAACTCGAGTGGGTTGATCCCCTGTTGTGCGGTGGTCACTGGGTGGTGGAAATGGTGGAAAGGGCTGGCGGTGAAAGTTGTTTTGGCAGCAAGGAAACGGGGTCGTCGCGTCTGGACTGGGATCAGGTAATAGCGAGTCAACCCGAGATAATAATGTTGATGCCTTGTGGGTTCAACCTAGATCGGGCGATTGAAGACATTCCGCTACTGTTGAATCTAGAAGGGTGGGATTCTCTCCCCGCGGTACGAAACGACCGGGTTTTCATAATAGATGCCGATGCCTACACAGCCGGCTGGGGCCAAGGCTGGTGACTGGGCTGGAAATCATTCACCCCGAAGTGTTTTCAGGACTGATACCCGATGGCGGTGCAGTAAGACTCAGCGAGGCAGCCAGATTTTAAGACACCAAGACCTGGTACTTACTCTTGATGCGGAGATTGTCCTATTTGGTAGTAGGTCTGCGGCATGGGGAGAATCAGTCTACCGGCCATGCTGAGACTCAGCGCTAATTCCTTCTGATGCGATTTACGCTCAGCCACCATGGTATCCATCAGCGTCTGCTGTTCGACTTCCAGGGATGCTACCTCATTTGCAAGAGCGACCTTGTCTCCTATCAGCTGGTTGCTCCCGTTGACCTCGCCTACCACTGCAAACCCTAGCCCGATGACAAGGCCGAAGGAATAGATCGTTAGGCTTACGATTCCAAATGCTTTTTTCATTGGTTATCCACCTCACAGAACGGCAGGGAAGTCCCTAGCCTATCGAGAGAAAGATTGCAATGCCTGACATTGCGGAGACGGCGATGAAACCGAAGATGAGCGTGATAGATATCGGAGTCTGATACCCCATATCTAGCCTCCTTACAGCGTGACCGTAATATTCAACCACAAAGAGAAGAAGAACACATGCGTGGTAGCACTACTTTTGACGGCGGGTTCTCTTTATCCCCTGATTAGGGCTACCACTATCCGAGCCGGCAAACGTAATACCCTGTCCTTACCAGCCTCGCCGCCGAATTCTGGCCTCGGTTTCATCGGTGATCCCACTCAGTTGCGCCTTTCGGTGGTGGTCTGCTAATGAATCTTTGCCTTTCCACTGGGAAGATACAAAGCGTAGCAGAGTTACAGCGCCGCGCAGTATAATTCAGCACACGAGTCAGGATCAGGCGAGTGGTTCGCCGAGAGAGGTTTTGATGAGCACAATCATGTCGGGCCGTGTTCACGTTATCACTGGTGGATACCCGCCGGGAGCGCTGGGTGGGCACGATATGGACTATGCACGGCTCAGGCTGCTGGGCTTGCTAGAAGAGCAAGGCCTGCCGGCGACCGTAGGAAATGACTTCAACGATATTCATCGCTGGCTACCCGGGACTCAACTGCTTATAACCTACGTCGCCGGGCCGTTCCTCGACGACGACCGGAACCAGATCGTGCGTCAATGGCTTGACGACGGCGGTCACTGGCTGGGTTTGCACGGCACGAGTGGCGGCAAGGCAACGCGGGTCGGAAACGGAAGAAGACGACGGATGGTCAAAACCAGCCACCACGACACGCTCGGAGGTTTCTTTCTCAGCCACCCACCGATGCGCAAGTTTCGCGTCGACGTTGTTGCCCCAGGACACCCGCTGACCAAGGACCTCCCGGAGTCGTTCGAGACGATAGACGAGCCCTACATGATTGAGGTCCAGCACCCTTCTGAGACGCAACTAATACTCACCGCGGAGCTGGGCCCAGATGACTCACCGCTTGGCTCCGGATTCGAGTATGACGAGGACACGGCGCTCCAGCCGGACGGCAAGACCCGCGCGCTTGGTTTCACTCGCAACATTGGCAAAGGAGGCGTGACCTATATCGCGCTTGGCCATTGTTCGCCCGTGAGCCAAAGCCAGCTCGCAGCCGATCCCAACCCCGAGGACGCCGGCGGCAGGCCGGCAGCGCTCCGCGCTACCTGGGAATCGGACGCCTACATACAGCTGCTACGTAACGCGATAGAGTGGGGGATGGTCTAAGCACACCGGGCAATAAACAGAGCGTTATTGAGAATGGCAGTTGGGGTGCGGGCTTGTTTACTTAGCGTTGGGGCCGGTGGGTTTCGAGACACTATGAAACGATAATGTGGTTAGGTCAGTCTTCTATGACCTACTGCCCTGGTTCCGTTGACATGGGACGACTGCTAAAAACCTTCTCATCCCATGGTATTATTGTTGCGAATTCGCCGGAAACTCCACTAGCGGGTAGTTGCCTGGACCGATTCCGGCATGGGTATTTAGGTCGCAACCTAATCTTGTTCAAAGGCGGGTGTGAGCTATGGGAACGAAACTTTTGTTGGAAACAACGGCCCCCTTCCAGGGACTCCCAGAGTTGGTGGCATTTCACGAGGGTCTTTTCGAGGCGGAGGGTCTGGACGTGGAGTTCAAGGAGCGCGGTCAAAACGCCCCCACAGGGACCGACACCAACGTTACCGATCCCGACTTGGTCAGTCCCTTTATGAGTCATGCCAGCACCTTTGAAACCGGTCAGGCGGGCATGTACAACGCCTGCGAGTGGGGAAACTACCGCCGGGTGCAGGACAGCGATGTGCAGGGACGGCAACTGGGAAGACGGTCCATCGTGGCCTATGGGGCCCTAGTGGTTGCTCCGTCGTCGGACGTGTACACACCGCAACAACTGGCCAACAAGCTCATTGGGGTCCCCTACTTCGCCGGCACCCATTATCTGTGCCTGTTGATGCTGGAGGGTTTCCTGCCCCGGGACCTCATCAAGACCTGCCTGGCGCCCAACGGCTCAGGCGCACGATTTCGATCTTTGATGAAAGGTGAGATTGTCGCCACGACGCTGACCGAGCCATACATAACTGTGGCGGAGAAGGCGGGGTGCAGGATCATCGTTATGTCTCCATTCCACGGCACCGAGGTGGCTACTCCGGGAGTCGACGCGGAAACCTATGCCGCGTTCAGCCGGGCGGTAAACAAAGCCGTCGAGCGTATCAAGGCCGATAAGCGGAAGTACCTGCAGTACTTCATCGATTACTACAAGTCGGACCCTGATGTAGCCGCCCTGACGGTGGACGATCTGAGCCCTAGCCGCCTGCAGGTGGTGGAACCTGCTCCCATCCCCGAGGAAGAACTACAGCGAACCTACCAGTGGATGTTGGGTTGGAACATGTTGGACGGCGAAACCGGCGCAGAAGATTTGATCGACGGTGAGAGACAGAACGCGGCCCACGATCTGGCTGCAAGCAGCGACTAGCGGGGAGATTACCGGGAATCTCCCTTCCGGTTTATTAACAGGGTAAACAGAAGGCCCGCAGGACATATCCTGGGGGCCTTCTTTGTAGCATCGATCGCTTACCGTACAACTCGATTGCCAGTTTCCCTGGGCAAACACTCAGGGGAGGTGACGGACTAATGCATGGGTGAGAACGAAGCGGGAATCATTATCTTGTTTTCCTGCCTGACCCGGCCCGGTGCGCCCGAGGGCCAATGGGGCGACGTCGCGGCTTCCTTCCGGACCCGTTCCCGGTCGTCCAAGTCTTTATACGGCCAGATGTGCATCCAGCGATTCAAGCCGCCAAGCTCGGTGGACATACCGGCGGCCAGAGGCGAAAACTCCTCCCGGTAGGGGATAGCGTCGGTCCACTTACGGATAAGCTCCGGTATGGAACCGGGCTCGTAGGTGTATATACGCATCTCGTAGATATCGCCCAGCTTTTGGTCGCCACCCATCGGACGCATGAATGGAGCGGGAGACCAAATCTCCGAGTTCATGTTCAAGATGGCGCCGTTGTTGGGGGGCGGCCAATGAGTGTCTTTGGAGGCTTCGGCTCGAATCCGCTCGCGCTCATCCAGACTTTCATAGGGCCATACGTGAATGACCTGGTTCAATGGGCCAATGTCAACGTGCCAAAAGGCGGCCAGCGGAGAATACTCTTGCCGGTAGGGCAACGCTTCGCCAAACGCTTCCTCGAATTGGGCCACGGTCCCCGGTTTTAAATCATAGGTACGGACTTCGTAAATCATGAAAAATCCTTCTCTGCTTTAAGTTTGCTCCCCTTCACCGAGCCCGCTCACGTCCCCCACTACTCAGAAGTGGCCCTAGTGTAGCAAACACCTACCGTTGCGGGCAAACGCTGCCAGCTACGAGCTATTTGACTAGGCGCGACATATGTTGATAGCATCGTCAAACACCACCGAGAATAGCCTACCGCAGAGGGTAGCCGAAATGAAAACCAGCACATCCAGGATCCTCACCACCCACACGGGCAGTTTGCCCCGGTCCGAGGTCATGCAGGACCTGCTACGAACCCAGCAAGACCAACTGGATCTGGACCAAAGCATCTTTAGCGTCGAATCGGAGAAGGCCGTCGCTGAGGTGGCCCAGCATCAGGTGGAAATCGGAATAGACGTTGTCAACGACGGCGAACAGGGGCGGGCCCAGTACGCAACCTACGTCAAAGAACGGTTGACCGGCTTTGATGGTGAACGGCAGATCCGGTCGCGGCCCCGGCTGGACGATGAAGACTTTCCCGAATTCGCCCAGCAGCAACGTCCGTCCTCCCGAAACATCCCCCAGCCGACCTGCACCGGTCCCATCGCCTGGAGTGACTGGTCCGCCGTCCAGAAGGACATCGACCGGTTGAAAGCCGCGGCGGACCAGGCTCAGGCTGAAGAGTTCTTCATGACATCGGCTTCCCCCGGAGTCATCGCCAATTTCCTGCCCAACGATTTCTACCCCACCGAGGAAGCATATCTCTACGCCCTGGCCGGCGTGATGAAGGACGAATATAAGGCCATTGCCGATTCGGGCCTGCTGCTGCAGATAGACTGTCCTGACCTGGCCATGACCCGAGTGTCCCAGTTCTCTCATCTGTCGGAAGACGAGTTCGTCAAGATCGTCGAGCTGCACGTGGAGGTCATCAACTACGCTCTGCAAGGCATACCGGCGGACCGGATGCGGTTGCATCTATGCTGGGGAAATACCGAGGGCCCGCACCACTACGATATTCCCTTCAAGTCCATCGTCGAAATCGTGCTCAAGGCCAGCCCGATGGGCCTATCTTTCGAGGGCGCAAACCCCCGCCATGCCCACGAATGGAAAGTCTGGCAGGATGTGAAGCTTCCCTATGGCAAAGTAATTATCCCCGGCGTGCTGGACACCACCACAAACTTCATCGAGCATCCAGAGTTGGTGGCCGAGCGGATCGTGCGCTACGCTAACATCGTTGGCCGGGAGAATGTGATGGTTGGCAACGATTGTGGCTTCGGGACGTCAGCCTGGGGCAGAAAGGTGGAAACCAGAGTCGCTTGGGCCAAACTGGCATCCATGGTGGAAGGAGCGCGTCTGGCGTCTCAGGAGCTTTGGTAGGGGCCTCACCCCCGGCCCCTCTTCCAAGGGTAGAGAGGTGCCCACGGCCTGTCGACAGGTTCAGGGAGAACGGTTATCACCGCTCGTGGTGAGCTTGTCGAACGACCCTGGCTGGAATCCGAATATACTTTTAATTTAACGTGAGGTTGGCAGAATCATGCCCTACCAAGAAGCCACGGCCAAGCTGCAAGAGTTGATGCAGCGGAAAGACCGGGTGCTCAGCGTGATGCACCCACCTAGCGCCTCCCTGGCCCGGGTTATGGAAGCCGCTGGGGCGGAAGCGGGATTCGTGGGCACCAGCGGCGTGGTGGGCTCCTATACCGGCTTGGAGGACGTGGGGACCGCCACCCTCAGCGAGTGTATCTTGATCGCCGGCTGGATCGCCCGGGCCGTGAGTTTCCCCGTCATTCTGGACGGTGACACCGGCCACGGCGGCGTCATGGCGGTACGGCGTATGGTGGAGGACTGCATCAAAGAAGGCGTCGCCGGAGTCCGCATCGACGACCAGCCCATCGAAGGAAAGCGGGGCACCGGCACGGCGGGCATGGAGGTTGAGGCCTTGGAAGTGGTCCTGGCCAGGTATCAGGCGGCCGTGGAACGCAAGCGCGAGTTGGACCCCAACTTTGTGGTCATCGCCCAGTGCTATACCGGAGAGGCTGCCAACGGCGGCTACGCCGAAGCCCTGGACCGGATGAAGGCCTACAAAGAGATCGGCGGGGTCGACTGGGTACAGTTCACGGCTCCCAGAGATGTTGACGAGGCCCGGGGGGCCAGGGAGGCCGTGGAGGGACCGTTCTCGATAATGCAGGGCTTCATGAACACGCCTCTGACCAACGACGAACTGCTGGACCTGGGCATCAACATCGCCTGGGTACCCCAGCCCACCCACCTGGTGACCTACGTGGCGCTATACGATTACGTCAAAGACTTCATGGACAGAGGCAGCATCGCCTATCAGGATTTCCGGGAGGCTCACAAAGACAACCCTTACGTCACCGGCCAGTTGAAGATCGGCGGCGCGGAAGTGGCCAAGCAACGAGAACTGGAGGAGAAATACTTCTCCGCCGATGCCCTGGAAAAATACCAGCGGTCGGCTGGGCGGAAGTAGATCGCCTCTTGCGGTCCTTTCCCGGAGTGAAATAGCGGGCAGGCAACCCGTCGGTTACTCGAACAACAATATGTAACAACGGCTTGAGAATCTAAACAAGAGGGAGAACCATGGCAAAGAACGGCTACAAGATATTCGATTCGGACACTCATGTTGGTCCCCAGGCCGACATTCTGGAACGGTACATGAGTGCAGGGGACCTGGGTTAACTCAAGGAGTTTGAAGGGTTCCTGCGGAAGAACGACAAGACGGGCCACTCCACCTACAACTTCAACACCCGCAAATACGCTCGCCGGCTGGGCGAACCGGAAGCACGGGAGTCCGACGCCAGCGAGTATATGACCGGGTTCACCGCCCAGCACCGGCAGCCCCCCAACCCTTTGTTGGAAGACGACCCCGCCGAGCGCATCAAGGACATGGACCTGGAAGGCGTGGACGTAAACCTGCTGCTACCATCGGGCTGGTTCGGCGTCTGGACCTCCCAACCGGACACGGCTCTGGAAAATTCGTTCTATGAGGCATATCACCGCTGGATGGAGGACTACTGCCAGCCCTTTAGCGACCGGCTGACCGGCGTCATCCTGTGCTCCGTCCGGGACGTGGAGGCCGCCGTTTCGGAGATCGACAGGTGGGGGGAATCCCGCTGGCCGATGGCGGTTTTTGTTTACGCCCCTTACGGCACGCCCCTGGACCATCCGGACCTGGAGCCCATCTGGGCCGCCGCCGCCCAGAACGACCTTTCGATATTGCTGCACACTTTTACCGTGGCCCCGCCCTACGCGCCCGGGGGACTGGACACCTGGGACAACCTTTGGCTCCAACGCTCGGCCGCTCACCCTTGGTGCGGCATGCGTAACATGGCGTCGATCATCGGGTCGGGCGTGATGGACCGTTACCCAGACTTGAGGGTGGGTGTGCTGGAAGCGGGACACGGCTGGTTGCCCTTCTGGGTCAAGAGGCTGGACGAACACCAGATATCGATCCCATCGGCTCTCCCAAAACTAGCGCAAACTCCCAGCGAGTACGTGTCCAGCGGGCGGTATTTCCAGAGCATCGAGATGTCGGAAGGGCAGGAGGTCACCAAGAGCGTCATAGACATCTTGGGTGAAGACATCCTGATGTACGCGTCCGACTACCCCCACGGCGAAAGCTGGTTCCCCATTTCAATTGACACCGTGATGGCGTGGGATGGCATTCCGGAGAGCGCCAAGAAGAAACTGTTCTGGGACAATGCGATGCGGTACTACCGGAGGTACGGTTCGGGGTAAACAGGTCGAGCGTGCGAAAAGGAGTGGGGCAGACGATCTACGAGAAAGACTCTCTAGCGTCCCGCCAAGCGGCGTTTTTCGCTGGCATTCCGGGTCTCGACGATGTAGCGTTTGATACGGTCTCGCTCCGTCATGGGCGGGTCGGAGATCCAGTCGTGAAACGCCAGCACTGGGTTGGCTACCGCCGCCAGAATCGCGTCTCCCCGTATTAGCGCCCAAATGTGGCGAAGCGCCTGGAGCGAAGGTTGGCTCAGCTTGCCGGCATAGATTTTTCCCGCCGGATTTATCCCTACTAGCCCGTTGCCTGAGTGGTTAGACGTCTCGATGGGCTGAGATTCTATTTCGACGTGCTTGGTTGCCATTTGAACATTCTAACCGCTTGCCTAGTCTAACCCAACCCGAAATCTAAAGTCCCTGCCAAGTGTCGGCACCCATGACCTGCGCCCAACGCCCGTAGAAACGGCGATGGTTCGCTTCGCTCAGCCGGAAATCGCTGGTCCAAGCCTTGAGTTCTTCGTCATAACTTTCGTGGCCCAGTCCCATCTGCATATTCAATTCGAACTTTCTGGAAACCACCCCGCGGCAAGTCTGGGTGCACTCCTGCCAGTTGTCCATGTCGTCCTGCTCAAAGGTACCCGAGGGGCCGAACCCCCGGATGCTGGCCAGTCTCAACTGTTGTTTTATGTGGTCCGGCGCCGCTTTATCGGCGAATACCCAGGCCCACACTTCGGTCTTCTCCGGCCCCTTGGGGTGCCAAACCCGAAAGGTGTAGGAGGCGGCCCGGAGCATGGAGAAGTTGGGAAACATAGTGCCCACTATGGGATTGACCCTGCTGGTGCGTTCACCTAGGCGTTGCTGCACCTCGGCTCGGACCTGTTTCTCATACTCCAATATATCCGGTTCCGGAGGCGCCGCCACGTCTTCGGGGCCCAGGGCGATGATACAGTGTCCGTTCCCCGGAGAGAGGACAGCGCCTTGGGTCGATGCGTTAACCCGGAAGTCTCCGGCGAACCCGGTCCTGATGGCTGAAAGATGGCTCCAAGCCGTATGGTAAGCATCGCCGGCAAAGTTCTCCGCAGGCAGCTTCCAGTTGGCGGGAATCGTCCACTTTTGAACTCCCCCCACAACCTCTACCCCACCTTCGCGGCGGTCGAAGAAGCAGTCCAGGTACCAGGCCATCTCACCCAGGTAGTCAAGTAGCGACGGCGCGTCAGGGTCGAAAGTGGCGAAGATCAAACCTTTATAGCTGTCCAGTTGAGCCACCGGAACCAGATTCCACTGACTCTGGTCCAGCTCCCCGTAATATGCGTCCCGCTCGTTGGGAACCGCCATCAGGCGTCCGTCGTTGCCATAGGTCCAGCCGTGATATGCGCAACTGAAGGAGGAGGCGTTACCCGAGTCGGCTCGGCAAAGACGGTTACCACGATGGCGGCAGATGTTGAGGAAAGCATTGATCTTGCCGCCCGAGTCCCGCATAACCAGCACCGGGTCCTCGCCCATATAGGTGCTGAAGAAGTCGCCTGGTTTGGGTATCTGGCTTTCATGGCAAAGGAACAGCCAGCAGCGGGCAAAGATTTGCTCCAACTCTTGCTGGTATATATCCTGTTCGATGAATATCCGCCGGCTAACCAGCCCGCGTTCACCATCCACCAGACTACTAACGTCTGCGACCACGACACACCTCCTGGCAATGTTTCCAGGATTTCGGAGACTAGTATACCCTGAACGCGCCTCCGGCAAAATCTGGTTTGGCGGGTGATCCGTGGTTGCTGGCACGACGTTGCGGTGATATAAAGCAGGGGACACTCCAGGCCAACACTCAGGAGAATGCCATGCCAGACCTAATCATCAAAAACGGCCTTATCATCGACGGCTCCGGCAGCCCAGGGTTTTACGCTGCCGTGCTGGTGACGGGCGACTCGATCACCATTCATCGGGGCGACGTATCCCAATTGGAGGCGGGGCGGGTGATAGATGGCACGGGCTACGTGGTCTGTCCCGGTTTTGTCGACGTCCATTCCCACGCCGGGCTGACGATTCTGGGAGAGCCGCACCACGACCCCAAGGTGCGCCAGGGGGTGACGACCGAGTTGGTGGGCATCGACGGCATCTCCCACGCGCCCTTCAAAACTCAGGATGAGTTGCACCGGTACATCTGGCTAGACTCGGGTCTCAACGGCTATCCGCCCATGCCCGCCGACTGGCTGACCGTCGCCGATCTGCTGAGCAAGTACGATCACCAGGTCGCCATAAACATGGCGTATATCTTGGGCAACTCCCCGGTGCGCATATGGTCCGTGGGATGGAACGACCGGCCCGCGACGGCCGCCGAGTTGGAAGACATGAAGGCGGTCGTCCGGGAGGCCATGGAAGAGGGGGCGTATGGGCTGTCCACCGGTCTGGACTATCCACCCGGCTCCTATGCGGACACCGCCGAGCTGTCGGCCCTGTCCCAGGTAGCGGCATCCTTAGGCGGCATCTATCACACCCACACCAGAGCCAGCCTCCGGTCTCAGGGGCTGATGGCGCCCTGGGAGGAGGCGCTGGAGATCGGCCGGCGCAGCGGCTGTCCCATCCACCTGACCCACTATCGCCAGAGCGCCCAGGGAGTGGGAAGCCATCTGGACTACATCGGTTTGGTGGAGAACGCCCGGGACGAGGGTTTGGACGTTACGTTCGATTGCTACACTTACCCTTATTCAGGCACGATGGTGGCCATCGGGCTGCCGCACTGGGCCAAAGACGGCGGACCGGAACGGTTGATGGCGGCGCTGCAGGATGCGGACGACCGGGCCAGGATGAAACGGGAGATCTCCAGGGACCGCCTGGAGAACAACTGGCTCACCAACTTCACTCAGCCCCAAAACCGGCAATACGACGGGCGGTTGCTAACCGATATCGCGGACATGCGGAACCAGGACCCGGTGGACGCGCTGTTCGACCTCCTGGTGGAGGAGAACTTGGGTATTTCAACCGTGGGTTTAGGGACCAACCCCCACACTCTTTGGGCCTTCGTTTCCCACCCCATGGGCATGATCGCCAGCGACGCCATCCTATTTGGCGAGTATCCCAACCCCAGGACCTACGGTTGCTTTCCCATAGTGCTGGCCGAGTTCGTGCGTGCGGAGAAGCATCTATCGCTTCCGGAAGCCATCCGTAAGATGACCTCGTTCCCGGCCCAGCGCCTGGGCATCCCCGACCGGGGGCTGCTGCGGGACGGATTCAAGGCCGACATCGTGTTGTTCAACCCCGACACGGTCAAGACCCACGCCACCAAGGAGGACCCCAAGCACTATCCGGTAGGCATAGACTACGTGATCGTCAATGGCCGGGTGGTCATCGACCAAGGTGAAAACACCGGCGCTTTGCCGGGCCGGGGGCTGCGGCGGGGCCGCTCTTCTACGTAGACGGCCTGCCGGGGCTATGGTTCTACATGCTCACCGGTTGAGACGGGTGGTTCGACAGGCTCACCACGAACGGGAAGGGGCGCCACGAACGGGAAGGGGCGCCACGGACGGAGAGCGGGCGGATAACGTTCGCCCTGAGCTTGTCGAAGGGTCTCACCCCTGTAGGGAGATTCCTTGGCCGGTCCGCTCCCTCCATCAAGTAGACTTAGTGCCACGGCCTTATTCCAAATTCTATGGGGAGGTACATGAAATGCGGAAAGAATTTATCGATCCTCCGGAACTGGGAACTCCGCCCAACAACATCTACCACCACGTGGTCAAGGTGGGGAACACCGTCTACATCGCCGGGCAGCTCTCCCGTGACGTCAACGGGAAGCCCATCCACGTCGGCGACGCTGAAGCCCAGACGATCCAGGCCTGGGCGAACCTGGAAGCGGCTGTCAAGGCCGCCGGGGGAACGCTGGCCGACATCGTCAAGACCAATACCTACGTGGTTGGAAGGGAGAACATGGCCGGGGTGCGGGCGGGCCGGGCGAAAGCACAGCCGCCGGAAGGACGCCCCACCAGCACCACCGTGATAGTGGCCGGCCTGGCCGACCCGGAGTTGGTGGTGGAGGTGGAGGCGATAGCGGTTATCGGCTGAAGGCGGGGAGGACGAAATTGCCACAGAGAACACAGAGGTCACAAAGAATTTATGTGAGAAATTTAAAAAAACTTAGTGTTCTCTGTGGCTCTGTGGCTAATCAGGGGCTTTTAGAATCCCTTGAACCAAGCGGTGAAGTTGTCTGCCTCTTTCTGCGACCCTTCGATGGTTAGACGGCCGGTGGCGACGCCGTGACTAGGAGCCATCCGGCCGTAGATCAAGAGGATGTAGTTTCCGGTGTCGCATCGGAAAGTGACGTCGGCGACGCCTCGGCCGGAAGATTGGATGGAGTATGCGTCATGGGTGACCACAACGTCCTCCTGGACCGCCACGGGACTCGAAATGTCAAAGCGATACCTTACCGGGGTCGGCAGATCTAGGCCGGGCTCGAATGCGAAGCCCAGCCATCGGGCCACCCGGCCCGCCAGCACCGACAATGCTTCCTCAGACACCGTCGCGTTTTGATCCAGTCCGGAGCGAATGTCCCAACCATGAATCGCCAGTTCCTGTAGCCTAAGGGACACAAAATCCATGATCGGCATGGGGCTGCGGCGGTGAAAGCAGGGTTTGTCCCAATCATCGGCCTTGAGACCGGCTAGCACCTGTGCCAAGCCAGCGTATCCAGAGCGGAAGTTCTCCATAAGCCCCATTCCAACTCGCTGATGGGAATCCCGGGCGGTTTGCCCGATGGTTTCTGAGCCGCGATCTCCGGGGCCCAAAAAATCCTGCCCCTCTGGCGGGCCTGAGTCTCCAGCCACTGCCCGGGTGATGGAGTTGGCCCAAGTGGCGGCACCCGCCGCCAAGTGGGCAACCACGTCGCCGATAACCCAACTTTCGCAGGCGCTATCACGGGTCCACATCTGCTCGTCAAGCCCGGTCAGAAAGTCGCCCAACCGGGTTGCTTCGTTATTCACGGTTTGGATCAATAAGTCTGTCTGGCTGCTGGCCATGACTGCCTCCATCGGTGTAGGGAATAGTTATTAGGAAGGGTCTTATTTAATTCCCCCAATGCCCTCAAAGTCAATCAAATCGGATGCCCGATTGGGTGTTGGTGGCCTGGCGGATTATACTCGGCACTGTATCAAGATTTGCGATAGAGCGCCCGGTGATTAACCGGAGCTAGGGGAAGACAAATGCCTGTACAAGTGGACATCCGCGTTCCGGTTGGTCTTCCGGTGAAGGAGACTGCGGACTTTATTGCCGGTTGCGAAGACGCCGGCTTCGACGGCGTGGGGGTCCACGACCATCAGCACAGTGGAAGGGACGTGTACCTAACCCTGGCTTTGGCGGCGGAGCGTACTTCCACGCTGAATCTGTATCCGGCCACGTCAAACCCGGTTACTCGCCATCCCAGCGTGTTGGCGTCGTTGAGCCACACTCTGGAGGAGTTGGCGCCGGGAAGGATCCGGTTGACCATCGCGCCTGGCTTCCTGTCGGTTGGCAACATCGGCCGTCCCCGAGCCTCGGTGGAAACGATGCGCCGAACAATATTGACTATCCGGAGCCTGCTGGCCGGTGAAACTGTGACCTTCAACGGGACTGAAACGAGTCTGAGAAACACCAGTAGCCCGCCGACGCCGGTTTACATGACCGCCGCTGGTCCCAGAATGGTGGAACTGGCCGGAGAGGTTGCCGACGGCGCGCTTCTGCTGGTAGGGCTACACCCTCAGGCCATCGCCGCGGCCCGAGAGCGTCTCGAAGCCGGAGCGGCAAGGGTTGGACGTACTCTGGAAAACTTCCACACGATATTTATCACTCCGATGGCCTTAGATGAGGAGGGCCTAGAGGCTTTTCGCTGGCCCCAACGCTGGCTGCGCCGTGGATTACCCTTCCTAACCTACCCCAGCAGTGCCAACCTGCATTGGCTGAGAGAAGCGGGTATCGACCTTCCTGACAACGTTCAACCCGAGCAGATCGGCGACGATCTGGCCCGGCAGATCTGCGATGCCTTCGGCTTGTTCGGCTCACCCCAAAAATGTTTGAGCAGGCTCCAGCGGGCGCAGGAGGAAGCCGGAGTTAACCACGTGTTTATCTTTCCTTCGCATACGGTGTCCAGCGGGTACGATATGCCCTTCCCGGAAGTGCGGGTTTTTAGAGATGTCATATTTCCTGGGTTGGGGCGGTAGGCCCTCACCCCCCGGCCCCTCTCCCAGAAGGAGAGGGGTGGCCCTGAAGGAATCGGGGATTGGGTGAGGAAATCTCTATTTGCCTTGGTATATCTTGGTGTCGGGTTTGAAAGCGGCGACGGCGAACCAGAACGAGTTGGTGTGGACCACCGGTGTCAGCTTCTTTCCGGCCAAGGGTCCCTCGACGGCCTCACCTTGGATACTCCAAACACTGCCGGTCTCGTTGTCCACAATTTTGTCGCCTTCGTTCTTGAAGATATATTTGGTTCCTTCAAGGGTGGCCTCAAAGAGCCCGGCCGCCCCGATCTTATTGGAATCGGCGATATTACCGGAGTCCAGGGCAGAACGGGTGCCGGGTTTGAAGAAGACGGCAAGATCCGTACCGCCGACGTTGTAGTTGATGGTTCCCTCTTTGGCCAGCACCGAGAAAGGGAATGCCGCCTCAACGTCACCGATAGTGACCGTTACGACTCGCTCTTTGGGAAGCAAACGGCCGTCGATGGCACCGTCGAACAAGAAAGGTGGATTATCTACCCGGTCGTATCCGGCGTAGGGATTTTGACCGTAGCGACGGCCCAAACCCGTATCCCGGGATAGCCCTGGCCTTTTGGATTGGCTGCCTTGAAGTCTTCCCAGGAGATGATCTGAGCCGGGATGAAGGTCAGCTTGTGTCCGGCCAGTTGCCCGATTATCCCCTCACCGGTTAGCTGCTGCCACCAGGTCTCGGTCTGCCGGTCCCACATTATAAGGTCGCTCTTCCGTAGCATGCCCGATGTCCCGAACGTGAGCACCAGATCATTAATATTTCTGTCGAAGACGATGGCCGAGTTGCAGAGGGGGCAGAAGGTCACCGACACCGGAGCGCCGCCTACGGTATCGTTCACGATCTCATGCCACATCAGTATCTGCAGAGGGTAGGCCCTGGCGTCGCCGTTCAGCTCGAATGACACGACCGGTTCCAGGGTTTCCAGCCACTCGTCAGCATCTTTGATCTCGACGAATGTAGGGTTGTCTATCGGGGGAATGCCGTCCCGGGGCGGCCCCCCGGACAGTATGGAGTCGAAGGGCACCGTGTGGAAGCTGAAGTCCGTCTCCCAACCACCGGTCCTTAGGCCCGAAGAGCTCAACTCCTCGCGATATCCCGGGTCAGCCGCCACGAGTGGGCGGTTCGCATTGCTTCCCTCAGCCTCAGATCCCTGCTTTGATTCGCCCTTGCCAAGCTCGGATGGGGCATCAGAGGAAACGGGAGTGGTTTTTACGGCAGTCGGCGCGCTCGTGGCGGTTGCCGCCTCCTTAGCCACCGGAACATCGGTAGGAGCCAATGTTGCCGGTTGCGCGGCCACCGTGGGGAAAACCGGATCTGCTTGGGACGCAGGAGGGGAAGTTGGTGTGCTATCTCCTCCGCAGCCGGCCAATACAAAGACTAAGACGGTGGACATGATTCCCAACGCCCAGTTGCGTTTCAACTTCATCCAGGGCACTTCAGAAGAAAAATCAGGATTCCAATTTCCATGTTTCGTCTCTTAGATGCGGCATCTTCCCGCACGATTTACTCCGATGCCGGCGCATATCTAGGAACATACCTTTTTGCCTGTACCCCCGGCGGCGTAAATTCGAGGGGACGGACGTTATATTCCATCGCGGGGATGTAACCCGGTAGGCAATCATTGAATCGATCAGACGCTAAAATCCGCCTCCGCGCGGCTTACCAAACAACCCAGTGTTATGCTATTCTAGTAAGTCGAACTCCCCGGCGCGGGACCCTAAATCGAATCTCAACGTAGGCGATATATATCATGGAACCTGCTCAGATTGTAAAAGTCGATGCCAACCCCAATATTCCGGCCTTTGGTCCTGGTGATAGTGTACGAGTCAACTTCCGCATCCGGGAAGGGGACCGTGAACGTATCCAAGCATTCCAGGGGGTTGTCATCCGTCTGTCGAATGGGAATAGCCCAGCCGCCAACTTCACCGTTCGAAGAATCTCCGCCGGTATCGGTATCGAGCGAATCTTTCCCTTCTTTTCCCCGCTGATCGAATCCTTGGAAGTAACCCGGCGAGGCAGCGTAAGGCGGGCCAAGCTTTACTACCTGCGCGGTCTCCAGGGCCGAGCGGCCCGAATCAAAGAGAAGACTTTGCCCAGACGAGCGCGGACCCAGACGAACACTTAGGAAAAAACAGTTCCGGCCCGGTATTCTGTCTACGGCCTACGGCGCTCTCGTCAGGATGGGCGCCGCGTCCATCCAGGTTTCGTAAATCTTCCGGATAGTTTTTTGGCATGAGATACGCGGAAGTCGCGGTCGATGCCCCGGTCGGCCATTCAAGGACTTTCTCCTACAGCATCCCTCCCCGATACTCGCTTGAGCCCGGCCAGATGGTGTGGGTACCCTTCGGTAGCCGCCTCACTCAAGGAATCGTGACCGAATTGGCGGCAACCTCCCAGGTAGAAGAAACCCGGGATATCCTGGCGCCCATAGAGCCGAGCCCCTTGGTGGACGAGGTCCACATGGAATTGGCCCGCTGGCTGAGCGAATATTACCTCTGCTCCCTCTTCAGCGCCGTCTCTCTAATGCTGCCGCCCGGCTTCGAAACCCAGGTGCGCTCTCAAGTATTTGCCGCCGAAATGCCAAGAATCGGGGAAGATGACCGCTTGGAGTCCCTGCGTCCTGAGACCCGGGAGGCGCTGCTATCACTAACGGGTGACTCCCGCGTGAAAGAGACGGACTTTGTTAAGTTGCTGGGCCGGGGCGGCGAGCGGGAGCTGGCCCGCCTCATCGACAATGGTCTGTTGTCCCGCAGGGTGGACCTGCCCGCGCCGGGCCTTTCCCCCCGCCATTCCTGCAACCTGTTCGCCATCGGAAAGCCTGACCCCCAACAGGAATGGCCGGAAACACCCGGCGGGCTACCGCAGCGGCAATCGAATCTGTTGCAAGCGGTCCGGTCAGCCCAACGAGGTTACCCAATCTCGCTGGCCAACAAGGAGTTCGGCCGGGGCGTGGGGTACGCCTTGGTGGAGAAAGGTCTGGCGGGGCTGGAGTGGATCAGAACAGAGTCAACTCCCGCCGCCCAGGTAGAGCGGTCTCAACCGGGCTCGAGATTGATATTGACTCCGGCGCAAAAGAACGCGCTGGCCTGCATCACCCGGGCCCTAGACGACCCGGCCCGGCCCCCTCGCAGCTTTCTGCTGCATGGAGTCACCGGCAGCGGCAAGACCGAGGTATACCTACAAGCGATTCAGAACGTGGTGGACCGGGGCCAGCAAGCGATATTCCTGGTGCCGGAAATCTCGCTCACGCCTCAGACGTTGGACCGGGTTGGCTCCCGGTTTCCGGGGAGGGTGGCCCTTCTTCACAGCCGTTTGACACCGAGGCAAAAATTCGACCAGTGGTGGAAGATTCAGTCGGGCGAATACGATGTGGTGGTGGGTCCTCGCAGCGCCCTTTTCGCGCCGGTGCCCCGGCTTGGGCTGATCGTGCTGGATGAAGAGCACGAATGGACCTACAAGCAAGAAGAGGCCCAACCTCTGTACCATGCCAGGACCGTCGCGGCAGAACTATCCCAACTCACCGGAGCGGTGGTGGTGTTAGGCAGCGCCACACCGGATGTGGAGACCTACTACTTTGCCCGTGACGCCCAGTTTAGGCGTCACCAACTTCTGGAGTTACCCCACCGCATCGGCGAGGAGTCTCCGGGCCGCACGGCGGAATTGGCGCGGGTTGAGATTAAGGATATGCGCCAGGAATTGCGGGACGGTAATCGCGGCATATTCAGCCGAAGCTTGGCGCAAGGTCTCCGGGAATGCGTCCGCAAGGGACAACAGGCGATCTTGTTCCTGAATCGCCGGGGCAGCGCCCCCATAGTCCAGTGCCGGGACTGCGGAAAAGTCGTGAACTGTAGCCGCTGTTCGGTCCCCCTGGCGTATCACTCGATGAGCACGTCCGAGGACTCATCAGCAGCCCCATCACCCGAACCACGATTGATGTGCCACCGGTGTAACCGCCGGAGCCGGGTCCCTCGGCAGTGCCGGGAGTGCGGCAGTTCCCACATACGTCAACTGGGAATCGGGACTCAGAGGGTGGTGGACGAGGTTACCGCGATGTTGCCGGGGGTCCGAGTCCAGCGGTGGGACTCGGACACGGCCCGCGGCGGACTTGATCCCGGCGAAACCATGCGCGGATTCCAGTCCGGCGAGATTCAAGTCCTGGTGGGCACACAGGTCGTGGCCAAAGGATTAGACGTTGCCAACGTAACCTTGGTGGGAGTTATCTTGGCCGACGTTGGCCTACATCTGCCCGATTTTCGGTCCGGCGAAAGGTCGTTCGGACTGCTATGCCAGGTGGCCGGCCGGGCGGGACGCGGTCAAGCACCGGGAAGGGTATTCATCCAGACATACAGCCCCGAACATTACGCCATCGCCGCAGCGGCAAAGCAGGACTATGTGTCCCTTTACGAGCAAGAGATCGCCTTCCGCCGGCAGTTAGGCAATCCCCCATTCAACAGTTTGGCGCATCTGGTATTCCAAAACTCCAGCGAGAGCGTCTGCCAGCGCAACGCCACGGCCGCCGCCGAATTGCTGCGGCAGAAAGCCTACGCTCAAGGTCTAACCGGTATCGAGATTGTTGGCCCGGCGCCCGGTATGCCTTCCCGTCTCCGAGGCCGCTTCCGGTGGCATATGGTGCTTAGAGGGCCAGATCTACAGCGGTTTCTTGAAGGAACCAGCTTCCCCTCTGGAACCACGGTGGACGTGGACCCAGTCCATGTCCTCTAGCTAATTCGATGTGCATGTTCCTCTTTGTGCATGTTTCCCTCGCGCCCACTGCTCATGTCATTCCGAACCTGCCGCAGGCTGGTGAGGAATCTCAGGCCAACAACAGGGAGCTTCCGTTAGGGGTCATGTCCACGCCTCGTCGCCGAATTAAAATCAGGCCTGAGACCCCGCGCTTCTCTCGGGATGACATCGAAATATACCCGCACATTGGGTACGCTAATCTTTACACCCGCAAAGACCCTTGGATATAATCGGATATTGATTGAGAAAGCCGTCTTGATCGCGGATCAATCTAAACCAGCAATTGGGAGGAGACAACAGTGTCGGTCTTGATCATGCGGATCTTACCGGACCCGATCTTACGGCGGCAGGCCAGGAAAGTCGGGAAGGTTCCGGCGAACATGAAGAAGTTCACCGATGACATGATAGAGACTATGCACGCCGAGTTGGGCGTAGGGCTGGCGGCCAACCAGATCGGGTCCCTTCAGAAAGTGGCGGTGATTCAACTACCCGACTGGGAAGAGGCGTTGGTACTTATCAATCCCGAGATCGTCAAGCAGGAAGGAGAAAGGGAAGTGGTGGAAGGCTGCCTGAGCATTCCTGGATATCGTGGATTGGTCAAGCGCTCGGTGAGCGTCCGGGCCAGGGCGATCGGTCTAGATGGGAAAGTGATCCGCATCAAGGCCGACGGGCTACTAGCTCAAGCCTTGGAGCACGAGACCGGCCATCTGCAAGGAAGCCTGTATATCGACCACTTGGTCGCCCCTGACGACCTGTGGAAGATACCCCAGGACGGAGAAGAGGAAGAAGAGGAGGAGGAATCGGGCGAAGATTCCGGTTCCGGTCAGGGAACGGCCGCTGATGATCAAGAAGCGGGGGAACAGCCAGAGTAAACAAGAAGCGTTGATTCCGGGGCTTGCCAAATAATTGCTACCGGTGGACCGGCATCCCGGCGTTTTTCCAGATTTTGGGCAATCCGCCGTCTGGCCAACCCATCCCGGGCGGTTGATTCCATCTCCGCGCCGACCACGAATTATATCCCATCGACCGTCTGTCAAACCCACCTAGATCCTATGACAAATTTTGACGAATCACCGGTGACTCATTCCGCGATGCTCCAAAGATTGAGCGGTTTTTTCGCTGCTCAAGAGAGTGGTGTTGTTTTGGTAGGAGGCTACCTGAGGGACACGTTGCGGTCGGCCACGCCGGCACGGGACGTGGACATCGCCTTGCCGGGAGACGCCCAGAAGATCGGACGGGAACTAGCCAAATTTCTAGGGGGAACCTTCGTACCTTTAGGCACCGCCTTCGGAGCTGCCCGGGTAGTCGTACCGAGTCCGGACCCTGAATCTCCTGAAGACGAAAAAGGGAAAGACTGGACCATTGATCTTTGGGGGTACACCGGAACCGTTGAGGAGGACCTAGCCCGAAGAGACTTCACCATTGACGCCATGGCCCTTCCATTTCAGGATTGGCCAGCGATAGACTCGCCAGAACTCGCGGAAAAGGTCATGGACCCCTTCAATGGGCGTCAGGATCTGGCGAAAAAGTGCATCCGGGCCGTCAACCCGCACGTATTCCAAGATGACCCGGGACGACTCCTTAGAACGGTGCATCTGGCGGCCCGGCTTCGATTCCGGTTCGAACCGGAAACGGTACGAATGGTAACTGAGGCGGCTCCCTTGATTTCCCAGGTATCCGGAGACCGTATCCGCAACGAGTTTCTGGGAATACTTTCGATGGACGGAGCACGGGGATATCTTCAGGTGTTGGACCACTTGGATCTGCTCTGCCGCGTTATTCCAGAACTGGCCGATGCCAAGGGAGTTGATCAGCCTAAGGAACATTATTGGGATGTGTGGGACCATTCCCTGCACGCGGTGGAATTCGCGGAACTGGTAACCAAAGGGCATCACAATTCGCCTATATACACCCAACTACCCTGGCCAGGGGGAAGGGAAGAATACTTCAATCAAGTGATCAGCGACGGCCATAACCGGCGAACGGTGCTGAAACTGGCCGCCCTGCTCCATGACGTGGCAAAGCCTCAAACAAAGCATATGGACGAAACCGGACGCACCAGATTTCCGGGCCACCCGGAATTGGGGGCCGCGATTGCTGAGACCCGGCTGACCCAATTGCACATGAGCGCAAGAGGCGTCGCTGCCGTATGCAAGATGGTGGAAGAACATCTGCGGCCGGCCACCATGCAACAAGGCGTGGAATTGGCCACGGCCCGGGCCGTATACCGGTACTTCCGCGACTTGGGGGACGTTGCCATAGACACCCTTTTCCTGTGGATGGCGGACCATTTGGCCGCAAAAGGGCCGGAACTTGATACAGATGCTTGGTCCGTCCATGCTAGAATGGTGGCGCACATCTTGGAATTGGGCGCCCAGCCGGAGGTTACCGCCCAAAAAGAACGGCTGGTCACAGGCCTCGACTTGATGGAGCGTTTCCATCTAGTGCCTGGACCGTTGATCGGCAACCTGTTAGCTCAGATAGAAGAGGCTCAGGCCGTAGGAGAACTTGCGTCCCGTGATGACGCGTTTGTTTTGGCCTCAAAGGTCCTGGAGAAAGATAGAATTTCTAACGACGATAAGTCGGCCGGAGGTTAGCCCTTGCTGGGAAGGTGGATAGGGGGATTTTTCGGCTCGATTCTGTGGATGCTATTTCCTTCCTCTTCGAGGGAAAGGAGCATCCGGCTATCGTTCCTGGTTCTGTTGATCTTAGCGGTTTCAGTTGCTTCCGTGGCTTTTCGCGAAGTCAGCATAAATATTCCCGGTTTTTCTCAATTAGACCGAGGCGGCTCTGGTCCGCTTGGGTTGAAGCTGGGCCTTGACCTGCGAGGCGGTGGACATCTGGTATACCAAGCGGATACCGCCACCCGAGTCGAAGTGGTTTTCGGGGAAGAATTAACCGCGAGACAGATCACCGACGCCGCGAACGAATTACAGATCCCTGTGTCGGTTAAACCGAAGGGGAACAACGTCTTTGGAATAAGGTCTGACGATCTGGACGCCGAAACTCGGGACCGTTTGGAGAAGGGCCTGAAGGAGAAATTTGACAGCTTGCAGACCTTCCAGGCTATCGAGACTCCCGCTCCCACCCCGGATCAGATGGAAGGTGTGCTGGATATCATAAACCGCCGGGTTAACGCTTTTGGCACGGAGGAGCCAATCATCCAAACGATCGGCGACGACCGAATAATCGTTCAGTTGCCTGGAGCCACCGGCTCAATCACCCGCATCACCTTCAGCGAGCCGGTTGAAAGGGAAGACCTGTTGTCGGTTTTGGCCCGGATTGAACTGCGGTTCAATTCCTTGAACCAAGAAGATAACCGTACGTTCAAGCTCAAGACGAACACGTTAAGTTCGGCGAAAAAGTCCGAACTGCTACAGGCTCTGGGGGATCAGTTAGGCGTCAAGATCGACTCATTCCAAGTAGTCGGCGGCATCGACGAAGCCAAAGCCCTCATCGGGGAAACCGCCCAGTTGGAATTCAAAGAGCGCACTTGTTCGGACCAGTTCTGCCTTGATTTCGAGGACGCCGATATAGGCCTTACGGGAGACGACTTAGAGCGGGCTGATGTAGTAGTAGATTCAAGGACCGGGGTAGGGTGGGCGATATCCATCCAGTTCAACAACCGGGGCAGCGATATCTTTTCCGACCTAACCAGACGCATCGCCGGTGTGGAGACCAAGCGAATCGCGATTTTATTGGACGACGAAGTGCTATTGGCTCCGGTTTCCCGGGCTTGGATAAGGGACGGCCGTAGCGAGATTACCGGCAATTTCACGAGAGAAGAAGCCAGGAAAAACTCTATCCAACTGGAATCCGGCGCGCTTCCGGTACCATTGAAGATTATTCAAGAAAGCGACGTAGACGCTCTTCTGGGGTCGGCATCTTTAAAGAAAAGCTTGATCGCCGGGATGATTGGCTTGGGTCTGGTGATGGTGTTTATGGTGGCCTACTACCGCATGGCTGGTGTAGTCGCCGCGATCTCTCTGGTGGTCTATTCGCTCATAGTCTTGGCGATATTCAAGATGTTCCCAATAACCCTCACCCTCTCTCACATCGGCGGTTTCATCCTGTCCATAGGCATGGCGGTTGACGCCAACGTCCTGATATTCGAGCGGATGAAAGAGGAAGTGCGCATCGGCCGCACCCTGGCCTCGTCCATGGAAGTGGGGTTCAACCGCGCCTGGCCGGCCATCCGGGACGGCAACGTGTCCACCCTTATCACCTGTTTGGTACTCATTTGGTTTGGCGACCGGTTGGGAGGCGGGCTGATCACCGGATTCGCTATCAGTCTCGCCGTAGGCGTCATGGCTAGTATGTTCACGGCGGTGGTGGTCAGCCGGAATCTTCTACAACTCCTAGCCTGGATAGGCCTGGGCCGCCGGATAAATTTGTTCACTCCAGAGGGTCTGCGCCGTGCCGGAGACGCCTCGGTCGGTGGGAGCTAATATTGATTGACATCGTTGGCAAGAGAGGCTGGTACTTCCTGATTTCGGCGCTGATTATCCTGCCGGGTCTGATCTCTTTGATCGTCCCTCCCGGTTGGGCCTCTGGCCAGTCGGGTTTAAACCCTGGCATCGACTTCACCAGCGGGTCGGTATTGCAAGTTAGCTTCGCTTCACCGGTTAGTGAGCAACAGATCCTAGCACGTATGAACGTACTTGGACACGGCGAGGCGCTGATTCAAAGAACCGGGGAGCGTTCCTTTTTCATCCGCACCAAGCTTCTGGCGGAACCGGTGGGCGATCTTCCGTCGGAAAGGGAACTTCTCGAGCAAGACCTGGAAGATTCCTTCGGATTGGTGAGGGATCAAGTAAAATTCGATTCGGTGTCGCCCATCATCGCTAGTGAGACCGTAATAAACGCATTCTATGCGATGCTGGCGGCTTCGGTCTTCATTCTGCTGTATATCTGGTACGCCTTCCGCCGCGTTCCCAAGTCCTACCGGTACGGTGTGGCCGCCATATTGGCCCTTGTCCACGATGTGGCAGTCGTGATCGGCGTGTTCTCCATTTTGGGCAAGGTCTTGAACATGGAGGTAAACTCCATGTTCATTGTGGGAGTGCTCATCGTTGCCGGTTACAGCGTGAACGACACGATCGTTGTGTTTGACCGGATCCGGGAGAACACCATTCGTTTTCCTGACCGGGCTCTGGCTTCCTTGGTCAACATGAGCATCATGGACACCGTGGGGCGGTCGCTGAACACCAGCTTCACCACCCTGTTTGTGCTGCTGGCCCTGCTGTTGATGGGCGGCCCCAGTATCCGGGGGCTGTTATTGGTGGTGGCCATCGGCGCCGTGGCCGGAACCTACAGTTCCATATTTATCGCCAGCCAGTTCATCGTGATTTGGGACCGGGGCGAACTCGGCAAACTGATAGGACGGGGCAGGCGGGCCACATCGGCCACAACGACGACGCTGATGAGCCTTATCGGGCGGTAAGCACCAGCCGCCCTAAAACCCTTCTGCCGGACAGCATATCGAATGCGTTTGCCGCCTCTTCCAGAGGCATGGACCCTCCAACCACCGGCTTTACTAGTCCCTGGGAAACCATACCCGCGACCCGTTCGATCACCGATCGGGAAACGCCCGATGACCCCAAGACCTGAGCGTCCCGAAAGATTATCTCGGCCAGACTCAGCTCCACCGGTTTGCCGGCGACTTCCCCCAATAAAACCAGGCGTCCGAATTGGGCCAGGCTGCGCCAGGAAGACGGAAATAGGACAGAGCCTACCGTATCTATTACTACCTCGGCGCCCAAATCTTCGGTCAGCGCCAAGACCATCTCGCTAAAATCCAACTCGTCCGTGTGGAGCACTTCCTCGGCGCCCAGCGGCGCGAATTGACCCAACTTATCCGGCGAGGTGGTCACGGCTAATACCCGGCTCCCCAGCGCGGCAGCCATCTGCAAAGCATGGATGCCCAAACCGCCTCCGGCCCCGGTGACTACGGTGGTTTTGCCGGGACCGGCCTCCGCGACATGCTGAACTGCTTGTAACGCCACACCCATGGGACAAGCTAGTAGGGCCGCGTCAGTCAGATCGATAGACTCGGATATTTTTACCAGGCTGAACTCGCTCAGCACCACATACTCGGCGAAGCCACCGTCACGGCCGTGGCCGATGCCTTCGCCGTGGAGACACCGGTGCTCCCTGCCGCTCAGACAGCGTTCGCACTGGCCGCAGGCGTTGGTCAGTAGGCTAACAACCCGGTCGCCTTTTTCGACCAGCCTAGTCCCTTCGCCAACTTGGGCCACGATTCCCGATATCTCGTGGCCTAGAATCACTCCTGGCTTAACCCCGCGCCGCAGCACGCCGGCCATCACCAGCAGGTCATGGTGGCAAAATCCGCACGCCGCCACCTCCACCAGTACCTCTCCCGGTCCAGGGGACGGGATAGGAGTTTCTTTCACTGCCAGGACCGGCGGCCTGCCGGGTTTTTCCAGGAACAACGCAAGCATCATGGGGTTGGATTATATCCTTGAGAGGTTGCGCCGCCAATCCGGCGCTGGCGTATAATTTGAGCGGTCAGCTTTCAGCCATCGGCGATCAGCGGTCAAACGAACTTCTAATGCCTGATAGCTGAGCGCTGATAGCTAAGAGGAGTCTCAGATGAAAATCGGCGCCCACGTCTCCACCGCTGGGGGAATAAGCAAGTCCATCGCACGAGCCGCGGAGATTGGCTGCGAGGCCATCCAGATATTCGGCTCTTCACCCCAAGGTTGGGCCTTCAAGCCGATACCCGAACCGGAGAAAGAGTCTTTTCGAAGTCAGGCGGCCGATGCGGGAATAGACTCCGTCTTCCTACATGCCATCTATCTAATCAACTTGGGAACTGCCGACGAAGCCCACCTGGAAAGGGGGGTCCAATCCCTGGTCAATTACATGAATCTTGCCGCGGAGATCGGGGCCCACGGTGTCGTCTTCCATCCTGGCAGCCACAAAGGGGCGGGTTATGAAGCTGTTCTAGCCCAATCCGTGGCGGCTATTCAAAGGGTGCTGGAAGATTCGCCAGACGGTCCCTACCTGGCAGTGGAAAATATGGCGGGAATGGGCCAGCACATCGGCGCCAAATTTGAGGAATTGGGCCGCATCATAGAAGGGGTGAACAGTCCGCGGCTAAAGGTCTGTCTAGACACCCAGCACAGCTTCGCGGCGGGTTACGATCTGGCTTCTACCGAAGGTATCGAGGCCATGATCAGCGAGTTTGAGGATACCATCGGGGTCTCCAATCTCCTGGTCATCCATGCCAATGACTCCAAGCGGCCCTGTGGCTCCGGAGTAGACCGGCATGACAACATCGGCGAAGGATTTATCAGCGAGTCCGGTTTCGCCACGATCATGGGGCATCCAGCCTTCCGGGAAGTTCCTTTCCTTCTGGAGGTACCAGGATTCGAAGGGAAAGGTCCGGACCAACAGAACATAGACATCTTGAAATCGATTCGTCATCGGGCGGGTTTGGACCCGGGTATGGGTAGTTGATCAACATTTCGCGCCGCGAGTTCGTCCGGTTGGTGCGCCAGGCATACCGCCAGATCCCGTCCGAAATGATACAGGCCATCACCAACATGGATATCGTGGTGGAAGAGTGGCCGCGAAAGGAAGACTTGGAGTTGCTGGAAGAGCCAGGGACCCTCTTTGGGTTGTACAGCGGAGTGCCCTTGCCGGAAAGGGAAGGTTCCGGTCTTTCCCTCCCAGATAAAATCACGATCTACCGGCAGCCTATATTGCGTAGCTGCTCTTCCCGGGAGCAAGCGGAGCGAGAAATCAAGATAACTTTGTGGCATGAGATTGGGCACTGCATCGGGATGAATGAAGAAGACCTGCACCGGCTGGGCTACGGCTAGCCTGGTAAGGCTCTCATCTTCAGGAATCGAAGCCACATGCCCGTTTGCGGCGGCGCATTTTATCATTGCCCGGCATTTGCGCCTGTGATATACTATTCCAAGTCCCGTCTTACCGGGAGGCCAGTGTTTGTTATGGGCCGCGGCTGGCGAATTTCGAGTACGGGTTTGACAGTTATAATGGTTTTCAAAGACGCCAACGGCGTTGTTGGGAATCGTCGACAGGCCGGGTTGGAAAATAAAAGGTTAATTAATCTAGAAAGGCAGGTTTTATGGTACAGGCTCCAGAGGTTCCAGTAGAAGAGCGTCCAGCTCCGCCCAGGGAACCGAATGCACCGATCACGATGAAGTCCCTCTTAGAGGCGGGCGTTCACTTCGGGCATCAGACCCGAAGGTGGAATCCGCAGATGAAAAGGTACATCTTCACCCAACGTAATGGCATCCACATAATCGACCTACAGCAGACGCTGGGGCTGATCAACGAGGCCTACCGGGCAATGGTCCAAGTTGTGGCCGACGGTGGCAAGGTTCTGTTTGTGGGCACCAAGCGGCAAGCTCAGGAAGTCGTCGAGAGTGAAGCCGAACGTTGTGGCATGTGGTACGTGAACCAGCGTTGGCTGGGTGGAACTCTGACCAATTTCCAGACCATTCGCGGGCGGATCAATCACATGATCGACCTGCAGCAAAAGAGGGACGCCGGTTACTTCCGGGTGCTCCCCAAAAAAGAAGGCGTAAAACTACGGGACAAACTGAATAGGCTAGAAAAGTATTTCCTAGGCATGCGGGAGATGAACGAACTGCCTAAGGCGTTGTTCGTCATCGACATCGGCAAAGAAGACATCTGTATCGCTGAAGCTCGCCGCATGGGAATCCAGATCTTCGCCATCGTGGACACGGACTGCGACCCGGACAAAGTGACCCACTCTATCCCCGGAAATGATGACGCCGTCCGGTCCATCCGTTTGATCGCGGGCAGAATGGCCTCCGCGGTTCTGGAAGGCGCGGCTCAGAAAGAAGCCATGCTCTTGGCGGAACAGGAAGAAGCGGCTCTGCTGGAACAGGCCCGGCGGGAAGAACTGCAACTGGCTGAAGACGATGAAGTAGAAATGACGGAGGGGTCGGACCCGGTAACCTCCGATCTATTCGGAGAGAAAGCCGAGATACCGGCAATGGATTCAGAGGGGCGCGAGATCGCATCTTTGGATCGCACGGTTGTTGATGAGCCGGCGCCTTCCGAACCGGAGCCTAACAACGAAGAGGCAAGCTCGTAATTAAAGATGCTCATTGAGTGGCCGCTGGCTCAGGCTACCGGCAGTGTTGTACCGGTTCTAATCGCACGGCATAGTTTCCCTTTGAAAATACAGGAGGCATACTTGGTGGTCAGCGTCGATCAAATCCGAGCCCTGCGCACCCAAACCGGGGCCGGAATCATGGAATGCAAGCAGGCCCTGGAGCAGACTCAAGGGGATATGGACAAAGCGGTCGAATCCTTAAGGGATAGAGGCTTCGCCCAAGCAGCCAAACGGTCGGACCGTGAAACCAATCAGGGAGTGGTCCAAGCATACATCCACACCGGTGGGCGGGTCGGAGCGATAATTGAGTTGGGCTGCGAAACAGATTTTGTTGCCCGAACTCCCGAGTTCCAATCCTTAGCCCATGACATCGCCATGCAGGTGGCAGCCATGGCGCCTGCCTACCTTGATGAAAGCGATAAGGAAGAGGACGACGACCGGCCAGCGGCTCAGGTATGCTTGTTAAAACAACCGTTCATCAAAGGGAACTCAAATTCGGTCGCGGATATCGTTCAAGAGATGGCGGCCAAGGTTGGCGAGAACGTTCGGGTAGTGAGATTCAACCGATTGGCGCTGGGAGAATAACCTCAGCCGGGCCTTATGCGTCAGGCTAGCTACAATCGGATCTTACTGAAAATAAGTGGTGAGTCGTTAAAAGGCTCCGGTAGCTACGGCATTGAGCCTGCCGCGGTTAATTATCTTGCTCACCAGATAAGCCAAGCACATAATATGGGCGTCGAGGTGGCGGTAGTTATCGGAGGCGGAAACATCTGGCGCGGCGCACCGGCCGAATCTCAAGGAATGGACCGGGCAACCGCCGACTACGCCGGAATGCTGGCTACAATAATCAATGCTCTAGCCCTACAGGACGCGCTGGAACGTTGTGGAATCACTACACGTACCCAAAGCGCACTGCAAGTGCAAGCGGTGGCGGAACCGTATATCCAGCGAAGGGCTATGCGGCACCTAGAGAAAGGGCGAGTGGTCTTGTTTGCCGCCGGCACCGGGAACCCCTTCATGACAACCGACACCGCTTCGGCGCTACGAGCGCTGGAGATCGGCGCGGAAGTACTCCTGATGGCGAAGCACAATGTGGACGGAGTATACGACTCAGACCCCAACGAGAACCCCGACGCCGTCCGTTTTAACAACCTGGACTACATGGACGCCTTGAATCGCCGCCTGGACGTCATGGACGCCACTGCGGTTTCACTATGCATGGACAACAAGTTGCCGATCATCGTATTCGACATCGGAGACGAAGGAAGCATTTGCCGAATTCTGTCTGGTGAGTCAGTGGGCACCATTATAACCGGGAGCGATTGACCATGACGACAAATAATGACGGCGGTAATGACCAGACACCCGAGACTGTTCTGACCGACGTGGACCATAAAATGGACCGGGCGATCGACGCTCTTAAGCGGGAACTCAGCGCACTCCGGACCGGCCGGGCGACGCCTTCTTTGATCGAGAACATCAAAGTGGACTACTACGGTGTGCCCACGCCGCTCAATCAGATCGCATCCATCTCCGCACCAGATGCCAGGGCCATCATGGTCCAACCTTGGGACAAAGCGGCCATGAAGGAGATCGAGAAGAGCTTGCTAATGTCGGACATGGGGTTCAACCCCTCCAACGACGGAACCAATATCACGGTGCCGGTGCCTCCGCTTAACACAGAACGGCGCCAAGACCTGGTTAAAGTGCTAAAACGCAAGATTGAAGATGGAAAGGTGTCAATCAGAAACGTGCGCCGGGACGGGCAGGATCGATTGAGAAAGATGGAAAAGGACAAAGACATCTCCCAAGACCAGAGCCGCCGTGCTCAAGACCAACTGCAGAAAGCAACCGACGGCCACACCAAAACCGTGGATCAAGTCGGCGCCGCCAAAGAGGCGGAGATACTGCAGGTCTAGCCGATGCAAACTAAGCCCGCAGACTCCCAAAATTTCTCCCAAGCAAAGGGAAAAGTACCTGTACATGTAGCTATTATCATGGACGGTAATGGGCGATGGGCTCAGAAACGGGGGCTACCCCGTTTGGATGGACATCGTGTCGGCGTGGATTCCATCCAGAGGATCCTCAAGACTTTGTCCGCCAAGGGCGTGGAATACGTTACCCTCTACGCATTCTCAACGGAGAATTGGAATCGTCCCGCAGAGGAAGTCGCGGGGATCCTAGAGATTCTACAACAAGCTTTGCGGGTCCAGACCGAGGCCCTTCACGAAAACAACGTGCGCATCGTCCACATCGGCAAACAAGACCGTATCAGTCACCAACTGCAAGACGAGGTGGCCTATGCGGAGGGCTTGACCCGAAATAATACCGGCATAACCCTGAACGTGGCTTTTGATTACGGTGGGCGCGACGAGATATTGGAGGCGGTGCGGAAGATCATTCGAGACGGCATACCCGAGGATCAGGTGGATGAAGCGCTATTTCGTAAGTACTTGTTCACCGGCCACTCTCCCGATCCCGACCTGATAATCCGTACCGGCGGTGAGATGCGGATCAGCAACTTCCTGCTGTGGCAGTCCGCCTACAGCGAATACTTCCACACACCCACGCTCTGGCCTGATCTGGATTCTGAAGAGCTAGAGCAAGTCCTAGAGGCGTATAGCACCCGTCAACGGCGTTTCGGCAGAGTGGAACCCGAGGAATAACGATTGCTCCCTCGGGTTCTGACAGCCTTAGTGGGGACTCCTATCCTGCTGACCCTCGTTTGGTGGGGCGGCATTTCTCTTGCGGCCTTAGTGGTCTTGGCCGCGGCGTTGAGCATCCGCGAGTTTTACCGGCTACTGCCTCCCGAGACTGGACCGCTGCCCATTGCCTTAGGGATGGTATGGACCACCGCTCTAGTGGTGGGCGCCAGTGCCGCGTCGGGCACGCTCGACCTTCTGATCGTTTCCGGCGGCATCTGGGTGTCCGGGGTCTTCGTAGCTTTGCTCTGGATGATTGCCTTCCATTCCGCACGCCGGCGCCTAACGGCCGTCATATATCTTCTGGGCGGTCCGATCTACATCGGGTTTCTGCTAGGCCATAGCTTGGCGCTACGGGGATTGGATGGGGGCGGATCATTGGGCCGTGATTGGCTGATTTTTGCCGTACTTGTAACATTCGCCACCGATTCCGGCGCATGTTTCACGGGAAGGTTGTTGGGCCGTAGGCCCCTGGCTCCCACTGTAAGTCCCGGCAAAACGTGGGAAGGGAGCGCCGGAGGATTCGTTTTTGCGGTGGCGGCAGCCTTGGTCTTGGGGGCGATTTTTGACCTGAGAATCCCGTTGTGGCAGGTGGGCGTGATCGGCGCGGTCGTGGGCGTGGCCGCACAATGGGGCGACCTACTGGAATCCAAGCTGAAGCGGATCGCCGGCGTGAAAGATGCCGGCAATCTTTTCCCCGGACATGGCGGCATCCTAGACCGGCTGGATAGCATTGTGATATCGGTGCCTGCGGTGTACTATCTTGTAGCCACGGTGTTTACTTCATGAAGAAGATAGTAATACTCGGTTCCACTGGCTCCATCGGCAGACAAACCCTGGACATTGTGCGGGCATTTCCAGGCGAATTTGATGTTGTTGGACTGGCCGCAGGCAACAATCTAGAACTGTTGCAACAGCAGATGGCGGAGTTTAATCCGAGCCACGTCTGTTGCATCAAACCGCTGGACTCATTGCCCGATGGCGTCTCATTCACTCCCATGGCAGATATGGTCGCCCTAGAACATGTGGACCAGGTGATGGTGGCAACCATGGGCAGTGTGGGGTTGCTCCCAACCCTTAGCGCCCTGAAGCACGGGAAATCAGTGGCCCTTTCCAACAAAGAGCCCATCGTGATGGCCGGCTCCATCATCAAGGACTACGAGAAGAAATACGGTGGCGTAGTTCTGCCCGTGGACAGCGAACCCAGCGCTATCTGGCAATGCCTTCGGGGAGAGGACAACCCCATCCAACGGTTGATGATTACAGCATCGGGCGGCCCTTTTCGGACAACTCCCCTGGAAGAACTAGCCCATGTAACCCCGGAAAAAGCACTGAAGCACCCCACCTGGCAGATGGGCCGTAAGATCACCATTGATTCGGCGACCTTGATGAACAAAGCCTTCGAAGTCATTGAGACGCACTGGTTATTTAGCGTGCCCTGGGATAGGATAGAAGTAGTGGTGCATCCTCAAAGCACGATTCATTCCATGGTCGAGTTTGCAGACGGTTCTATAAAAGCCCAATTGGGACCGCCTGACATGCGGTTGCCCATCCAATACGCTCTCTTTTATCCCCACCGTCTCCCCAATGAGATGATTCCCAAATTGGATACAAGCATAGCCCATTCGCTGACATTTGAGCCCCTTGATATGGATCGCTACCCGTGTTTCGGTTTGGCTGTGGAGGCAGGGCGGCGCGGCGGCACCTTCCCGGCGGTACTTAGCGCGGCGGATGAGATTGCCGTGAACGCGTTCTTAGAAGGCAAGATACCATTTACCGGCATATATCAATTGGTGGAGCAGGTGCTCGCCCAGCATGATCCATCACCGGGCCGTGACGCCGAAGAGGTGCTGGAGGCCGATCGTTGGGCCACCGCGCTGGCCAGCAAGATAGCCGGGTAGTATTTGAAGGGTAGTGGCTGAATGGAAACCTTTTTGATCGCGGTCGGCGCCATGGTTCCCATGCTGGTGGTCTTGGTGGTGGTCCACGAATTTGGTCATTACGCCACCGCCCGCAAACTGGGAGTCAAGGTTCTGGAATTCGGCGTCGGCTTTCCTCCCAGGGCATATACCCTTTATACCGGCAAGACCCGGGTCTTGATCTCCTCTGAAACCCGCTTCATAAACCTGACCGGCCCATCCGATATAAAAGTTGGCAGTTTGGTGAAAGTTTCATCGGGTGAAGATTCCCAAGGGAATCTGGTTGCCCAGGTGATTGAATCGCCTCTCGCGGCCAAGAGCTTGATAGCCAAACTGACAGGCAAAAGGAAATGCGATGCAGTTTCGGCTCCCGTTCAGCCCGACGATTTATCAGATTCCGACGAACTGCTGAAGCACGAAGGGAAGGTTCGCGCCGTAGAGGACGGATCCATAGTGCTGGCGGACATGCTTTATACCATGAACTGG
>Ga0207966_1000149_pt1 | contig 39475 bp, 45 predicted proteins | sample Knorr_S23_td_NAD_FD_185611 | JGI IMG/M metagenome (GOLD analysis project Ga0207966, IMG submission 185611) | Marine microbial communities from Southern Atlantic Ocean transect - Knorr_S23_td_NADW_ad_2500m_LV_B (SPAdes) (version 2) | ecosystem: Environmental > Aquatic > Marine > Oceanic | place...
CCAATTCACCTACACCAGCACGACGCAATGCCGTCGCAAAACCGCGCCTGAAACTATGAGCATTGCATCTGATACCTGTTTCTTTCTCCAAGCGTTTAAGCATTGTCTGTACGCCATTGGAATTGAGGTCAAATAAACTGCCCGCCGGATCAGAATCCTTGATATAGCTTTCAAGCAAACCTTTGGTCCTGTCGCCAAATATCAGGTGTCCTTCTTTGCCGCCCTTGCCTGAAACTTTAATCCGATTACGATCCAGTTCAACGTCACTCAACTGAATGCATGCTAGTTCTGACCGCCTCACACCTGAATCAGCCAGGAGGGCGATAATCGCTTTGTTTCGGGAGTTCTCAGTAGCGGCGATGAGTCGGCCCACGTCGTCGGGTGTGATGGTATGAAGGATAACGTCAGGCGTCTTGGGAGCAGCAATGCTGGCCATCGGATTGTCAAAGCCGTGTTCGGTGCTGGCCCACCTAAAGAATGTCTTTAAAGCTCTGTACAGACCGTGTCTGCGCCAAGGTTTGTCTTGATAATTGGCCATGAAGTTAATGACATGTTCTTTTGTAACTTCGTTAACGGGGTTCGGTATGGCTTTGGAGAATGTGTGAAGTGCCTCTATAAGCCATTTCTCGCCGCTTGGAGTTAGTCCCTTGGTTGCTTTGCGGGTGTTAACAAACAATCGAGCCTGGAACCAGCTTCCCAAGCAAGATGTCGTGGGTTCGAATCCCATCGCCCGCTCCAGGTCAACTTACTACAGTTCGCATACGTGACTGATGGCTTCGTGGACCTGGGGTTTCAGCCTCTTCAGGACCCGGTGGCCCGAATCCCCCTGTAGCGGCAGTCCGTTCTCCCGGCATAACTTCGCCCAGTTCACCCTTGGCTGACCGTTGGACCCATTCTCAGGCGGAGCGATGCCCAGCAGGGCGTTTATGTGCCGAAGCTTGGCTTCTACTGCAATAAATTCGTCTACAATCGGCTGCAGTTTCGAGATTAGGTCTTCCAGAGACTGTTTTTCTTCCTTAAGCGCTTCTTCAAGCACGGCCTTCTCCTTCTGACTTCTGAATTATTTCAGATTATCAGAAGGAATTGACCGCTAACCACGGAAATAGTGACCCGTTTAGACCATTTGATTGGAGACGCTAAAGAGCTGAAGTAATGTTCAGTTAGATTTCATGCCTCTGACAGGGATTATCGCCAATCTGGCATAGTGGCTGCGACTGTCACAGACAACGGTCTACCGTTGTGGTCTAGTAAATCGATGCAGTAAAGGAGATGAACCATGGCTGTTACTCATCAGTGGCATCTGAAAGGAGAATACCTAGAGAACTGCAACTGTGAAGTCCTGTGCCCTTGCGTCATTCCGGTTTCGCCGCAACTCCCTACCGACGGCCACTGTGATATGGCTTTGGCATTCAACATCGATAAAGGGGATTTCGATGGCGTCAGTCTCGGCGGCTTGAGTTCCGTGGTGGTGATGTACACGCCGGGGAATATGACCAACGCTGACTGGACAACAGCGCTCTACGTAAACGAGCGGGCCACTCAGGAACAGTGAGCGCTGTTGGATAGGATCCTCTCGGGTGAGACCGATGGGCCCATGGAGCGGTTCATGGCCCTGAAGGCCAACTTTCTTGGGACCCAGTACTTCCCATAGCCTTCAACGGCAATAGCCAAACACGTAGCGTGTCTATTCCCGGGATTTTGGATTCAATGTGGAGGGAATCGTCCGGCCTGGGCAGGCCGACCCAATGAGGCTGGAGAATTGGCGGCCGTGGGTCCCGTCCCTAGTCATGGCCAAAGGAACGGGCAATACCTATAAGGACCACGGCATGGACTGGCCCAACACGGGAAAGAACGGCTATTACGCCCAATTTCAGTGGCCCTAAGCAGTTTTAGCAGCCGCCCGATGAGATCTGGTGGGAGAGGGTGGTCAGCGCTCCAAGAATCGGCCGGCGGCTAGGAACAGACCCCACGGCGAGGTCAGCAACGTCTTCGCAATAAATAACAGTGTGGCAAAGGGTGTGGCGACAACAGATGCAGGCGTACCCCATCTATGCCTGATTTCGGGGATAGCTGCTAGTGGTTTTTCCAAGGAATCTAGATAATCATCCAGCCGCCGTTCCCATTTGTTGTTATCCATTTCCCCCCTATTACCGATACGGGCTCTGCATCGCCTGAAGAATGCATTATGTCAGATAACGGCATTTCGGCAACGCCAAGGCATCCCCGTTGAACCGGTAATCATCGCCCTATTCTTAGGTAATAATCACATCGCTTAGATCGGTGGCAGCCCACTTTACGTCGCTCTCCGGATTTTCGAAATCACCCATCGCCCTGGAGAATTTATTACGTATTCGATTAATCGATTCGTCATAATATAAATGGGAATTTCCGCGAACTGTCAAGTGTTCGCACTCTATTGTTTATCCGAATATTTGACACCCGACGAATCCCGAATTAAACTCGCCTCACCTTAAGTGTGTCGGTACCCAACGGCTTAGGTACTCAACATAAATTAATGGCGACACAAGTTCGTTATTGGCCAGCGAATTAACTAAGGGAGCGGAACTCTGATGGCAGAAAACAATCAAGAGTCACAAGGACTCGACGCCAACACGCAGCCAGATGCGCCTGGAGACAAGCAATCGATGTTGCTCAAGCTCGCCGAGCGTACAGTTATCCAAGCCGAAGCTTTGGCGCAAGAGATCACCGACCACGCCAAGCAAGAGAGCGAGGCGGCAGGCGCCAAGATCATAGCCGAAGCTACTGGAAAAGCGAAAGCTGAAGCAGACCAGACCATTGATTCCGCTAAACGCCGCAGTGAGACCCTCGCCAGCGAGGCCGCCACCGAGGCGATCGCAGAGAGCGAGAAGACGCTGAACAACGCGCGTTCTGAAAGCGAAAAAATGGTGAGCAAGGCCCAATCAGATAGCGAAAAGATGCTCACCAAGGCTAAAGAGGACAGCGAGAAGATTCGCAGCAAGGCCAAGGCCGACAGCGAAGCGGACTTGAGCACTGCCCAATCCGATGCCCAAGAGATTCTCGGCAAGGCCCGGCAGGAAGCTCAGGCCATCATCAATGTCTCCCAGACACTAGCCCAAAGCACTGAGTCCAACGCCAGGCTCCAAGCGGAGTTTTTCATCAGACAGACAACTCAGAGCGTCACCGATGGGATCCGCGCCTCGGTGATGGAGATTTGCAACAATCTTCTGCCCACAGTGGAAGAATTCGGGAAGGACTCCCCGCAGGCGCTTAACGCTGAACCCGAAGCAGCCAACGAAGCGCCCTCGCTAGAGAGCGCCGACTCTGATGAAGAACATGCTCCCTCCACCAACGGTGTTGACGCTGATTCTTCAGAGAAGCCTTCCGGAAGCAAGGCCAAAGCTTCCAAGAAGAGCATCGCGGCCTAATTGCAGAAACTTCTCTAAGAGCGGCCTGAGGCTCCCTTCAGGTTAGAAAGCTGGACAAGAAAAGACCCCCACATCGTTGGGGGTCTTTTTTCGTCGCGATCTATCTCCTGACGTTGGCGGCCTGAATCACTGAGAGGAGCTGTTTCCACCGGTTGAGTCGCCTCCAGATTCCGCCTTCAACTCGGAAACCTTGGCCAGATCCCGTTCCGATTCTTCGTAAAGGCCCAAGCGGTGATACATCACTCCCCGGTTGTGGTAGGCCTCAGAGTAATTTGGATTAATCCGGATCGCTTCAGTGTAGTTTTCGGCGGCGCGTTCGTATTCATCCATCCCGGAAAGAATATTTCCCCGGTTTATGTAAACATCAGGGTCATTGGGGTCGAGACGGATGGCCTCGTCGTAATCGTCCAGTGCCCGGGCATGCTGCTCCAAGTCGTTGTAGGCGTTCCCTCGGTTGTTGTAGGCCGCGCCGTAATCGGGATTGATCCTGATTACCTCGTCGTAGTCCTCAATGGCCCGCTCATTCTCACCCAGGGCGTGATAGGCGGTCCCCCGGTTGCTGAAGGCTGGAACATTTTCGGGGTCTAAAGCTATGGCCTCGTTGTAATCTTCAATCGCGCGCTCGTGCTCGCCCACTGCGAGGTAGGCATTGCCGCGATTGTTGTAGGCCACCACGTATTCGGGATTGATCCGGATAGCTTCGTCGTAGTCGTTGACGGAGCGCCAATGCTCACCTAGATCGTAGTATGCGATTCCCCGGTTGTTGTAGGCTGCGGAATACTGCGAGTTATGCTGGATGGCCTGGTCGTAATCCTCGATGGCACGCACATTCTGGCCTAGGTCGTGGTAGACGTTCCCCCGGTTGTGGTAGGCCTCGGAATACTCCGGATTGATGCGAACGGCCTCATCATAGCCTTCTATCGCACTCTCAAATTGACCCAGTGCATAGTAGGCCACGCCCAGACTGTAGTAAAACCCGGACCGTTCGGGCGTCGACTGGTTCATTGCAATTTCTTACGTTACGCTCAAGTTGAACCTGGGCCGGCAGCCGGGCCCATCGTTTTGATCACCAGTTTTCCCGTGCCCCAATCTTTGAGGCCGAGTATACCATTCAAGCACAAAAACAAGGGAGAACCTAGGGGCGAGGAAACCGTGATTGGGGCACTGTCGTACTAATACCAGGCCGGGGTAGAATCATTGACCTGGCCTAGAGCGCCGCGATTCCTGGTACATCGGCATAAATCGAATTCTGTTATCCGTCCCAGAGGGCGGTTGGGGATAACCGGAAAATGTCACGAATATTTGCTTTGCCAGTGATGGCCGTTGTTTTGGGCTTGTTAGCTTGTGGGGCCTCCGCAACTAAGGCGCCGCTAGCTTCGACGCTTGCGCCATCAACCTCAGGAGATGCGCAAGTTTCGACCCGTACACTGTCAGACACAACTGCGCCCACTTCAGAGGTTAATACGGCGGGTGGCGCGGTAGCCGCTCAGGCATCAGATTCGCTCCCAACCCCCAAGGTCGGAGCCACGGCGACGCTTCAGACCGATTCGAATTCGACGGCGCCGGCTAACTCATCAGCGCCCGCAGGCGCCACGGCTCCGGAATCGTCACCTCCAGCGACTCCTATAACCGCTTCAAATCCGCCTTCGGCGGCCGCTCCCGCGAAAGCGGCGATCATCGTAGACCAGCCTGGGGTTGGCATCGACGTCGGCAGCACCGTCTCGCACTTTGAATTCACGTTAATTGACGGAACGCAGCAGTCAACGGCCCAGCTCGCGAGCCAAGGGCGGCCGGTGTTCCTATTCTTCTTTGCAACTTGGTGACCCGTCTGCCGCTCTGAGTTACAGAGCATGAAAAATGTCTACCCCGAGTTCGCGGACCGCGTAGATTTCTATGCCATTGGCCAAAGCCCATTCGAGAGCATCGACCAATTGGAGTCGTACCGGATCAAAGAGGGTTACCCCTGGCCGATAGCTGAGATAGACACAGACGTGCTAAAAGAGCTGCGGGTTCTGCAGCAGTCGACCAAGTTCGCACTGGACCACCAAGGAATCATTACCTACCGGGCTGGCTACGCCAACGGCGGCGCAGACAAGTGGCGCGAGGTATTCTCAGACCTCGCGGAGCGGGCCGGCGGCTGAGATAGCTTAACTGTTTCGGCCACCCAGATATGCCCAGTTTGACTCCCCAGACCGCCGGTGTTAGATTTCCGCAAACCGAATCAGGCAGTTCCGGCTGGGCATAAACATGCTAGAAACAGAGGGATGCCATGCTGGCCAAAACGTATCTTCAAGATTCTCGATCTGTTGCAGATTCCCAAAATCTTGCAGGTACTTTTACGTCTACTTACCCGCACCTCAGTACTGACCGCAGAAGAGTTGGAAGCGGCGAGCCAGGTTCTGGGTCCTGAGGCAGTGCAGTACCCGAAAGTCAGGATCGCGGAGGGCGGGGTGATGGCCCTGGTTTTCAAGATAAACGGCGACCGGGCGATGACCTTATTCCACACCATCAACGTTCCCGCAAAGGGACATCATTCACGGGGCCACCTCAAACTGCTGGTGCACAATATGGTGCACGTGAAACAGTTCGAAAAGGTCGGCTCGGTCTATCTCGCGCAGGACGTACAAGCCCAGAAAACTGAGGGTTACAAATACGGAGGCTGGCAGGGTCTGGCTGAGAAATGTCCTGGTGGCAAGCGGTTCAGCGATTTCAACCGTGAGCAGCAAGGCCAGATTGCTCAGGACTATTACGACGATGCCCTGACCGCCGACCCACCCTCAACCGACGAACAGAAGCGGGCATTCGAGCCTTATATCGCGGACTTGCAGGCAGGGATTCTCTAGGTTGGTAGGCTAGAGACCCGATTCCGCCAAGAAATTTTTAATCGGGACACTGAACCGCCGGTGATGCTCGATGATACCCAGGTGTTTAGCTCCCTGAACTATCTCTGTTTGAGCCTTGGGCATAGCCAGGGCCATCTCTTGCACCATTCTGGGCGTTGAACCTGGGTCGCCGTCTCCGGTGATGATTAGGGTTGGCATGGCGAAGGATCCGTAGTCCAGATGGTGGTCCTCCGCGTTTGACAGCAGTTCATAGCTCTCAAGAAACCTGGCCGGGTCGTTTTTCTGCAGCCTGGCAGTTATCTGGCGTTCCACGTCTGGATGGGCTGCCAAGAACTCCGGGTTGAACCACCTCTGCAACGCCGATGCTTCTAGTCCTTGCTGGTCGCCGTCCTTTGCTTGTTGGACTCTTAAAGACATCGTCGCCCGTTCCTCAGACGTGCGTTGGTAGGTGGTGCTGATCAAGACCAACGCCAAAACGATGTCTGGGTAGGACGAGGCAAAATGCTTGGCCACCTGGCCACCGATGGAAAACCCTACCAACACCATCTCTTCGATCTGGAGCTCCTCAAGCAGGGCCCGCAACTGGTCTATGAAGGGATGGAAAGTCTGGGCGCCGAGACGTTTATCGGTGTCGCCGTGCCCCAGCAGATCGTAGGTCAACGTGGACCGGCCGGCAAAATCAGCCAGCATCGCGCCCCAGATGCTTTGGTCAAGGCCGACTCCATGGACCAACACAATTGGTCTCGTGCCTGGAGTTTCTAAATATTCGAATCGAGTCCCATGTGCATCGATGCTCATTGGTGAGGCATGCCTTTTGACTAGGGCTGGATAAATTGACACTCTCGAAATCGGGTGCTAGCGTCTGTTCTGCCGTGGGTGAACGACCACGGCATTTTATCGAGGAGACAACATGAAGTTTAGCAACTTCTTATTCCCGGAGAGCCAATCTCCTGACGGCGACTATGACGTCATTGAAGAATCCCTCCGGGAGGCAGAACTGTCCGAGGAACTTGGCTACGACGTGGTCTGGCTGGCAGAGCACCATTTCGACGGGGGCTGCGCCTACGTGGACCCAACCACCTTCGCCGCGGCCATCGCCGCCCGCACCAAGAAGATCAAGATTGGGTTCGCCGTGGCCCAGATGGCCCTGCACCACCCCATCAGGTTCGCCGAGCAGATCGCACTGGTCGACAATATCAGCAAGGGCCGCATGATCGTTGGCGTAGGCCGGGGCACGGCCTACAACTTCTACGAGTTCCGTGGGTTTGGCATCGACCCTGACGATTCCCACGAGATGCTCTTGGAAGTGGAAGATATCCTGCTCCGAGCCTGGACCACCAAGGACTACAAGCACAACGGCAAGTACTGGCAGTTGGAATTGCCCGTGTTGCGGCCACAGGTGTACCAGAAACCGCACCCGCCGATGATTCGCGCTTGCTCCGGTCTGGAATCGACGCTGGAGATGGCCCGAGAGGGCCGGCCGTTCATGATGAACGTCCAGAGCGACGAGGTCACCGTCGAACGCATGGACCAATACCGGGCAACGATGTCCGACGCCGGCCATAACGATGAGACCGTGGCCCGCAATGTGGCCGACTCGTGGGTCTGGCGCAATATATTCGTGGCTGAGACCGATGCTGAAGCCGAGAAAGTAGGGATTCCCTACTTCCAAAACATGCGGTCCTACCTGCAGACCAACCGCGACCGCATGAACACGGCGGAGGAACTTGAAGCCCAGGCGTCTCGGATCGTCGGTTCGGCCAGGAATTCACTGGAACATGGAATAATCGTCGGCTCACCCGAGACCGTGACCGAGCGGCTTCAGAAGGTGCACGGCACCGGCGTTGGCGGCGTGATCATCCACTTCCGTCTGGGAGCCATGCCTTACGACATCGCAGCCAACAGCTTGAAGCTGTTCGCCCAGAAGGTGGTGCCCAACTTCCAAGACTGAGCGCCTTTCTAGCCAAGAGCACAGCCCTTACTTCAAGTCCAGCAGTTCCACCTCGAACTTGAGGGTGGCATTCGGGGGAATCACGCCGCCAGCGCCCGAGGCCCCGTAGGCTAGGTCAGGGGGAATTATCAATTCGACCTTACCGCCGATGTTCATGGTCGCCACACCTTCGTCCCAGCCCTTGATCACCCGGCCGGCGCCCAGTGGGAACTCGAATGGCGTGCCCCGGTCGACTGAGCTGTCGAATTTGGTGCCGTCCAGCAGCCAGCCGGTGTAATGGACCACCGCGGTCTTTCCCGCTTCTGCCTTATCGCCGGTCCCGATTTCGATCACCTTGATCTGTAGCCCAGAAGCCGTGGTGGTGGTTTCTTCGTCTGCCATGTTTACCTCTGAGTTAGATTCGGAATCAGAATCGGAGGAAGACCCGCATGCGACTCCCAAGGTTGCCAAGAACACCAGAATCAAGAGCCACCGCATGTCGTTAGACCTCCGCTGTTATGCAAATGCCGCCCGTTCGCGCCCAAAGATGTTAGCACAACGTGTATTTGGATGAAGTGACATCTCTATCCGATGCATGGCATTTAGATTATGATGTCACCTACTTCAAATGGGGAGGCAACATCGATGACCGATGATTTCAGGCAGCGAGTAGAAGCCGCCAAGGGCCAGACTACGCCCGTCGAAGTTACCGTTTCAAAAGAACAGATGGACGCGGAACCCAAGATACTGTTGATCGAGACACGTCTTAAAGAGAACGTCCCGCTCAGCGAGCAGGCTGAAAACGTGGTTTTCATGTCGGTTGAAGACTTGGACGCGGCGGCTGAAGACTGTTCCAGGCTGGACCCGAGGCTTTCGGACCCAAACGTACAGATCATCACAACTTGAAAACTTGGAAACAGGGCCGCCGTGGGCGCCCAGATACTCCAAGACATGGGATTCGACAACGTGACATACATGGACGGCGGGATGACCGCTTGGAAAGAAGCCGGTCTGCCAACCAAGGAATAAATTAGGTGTAAGACGGAACAATCTTAGGCGGTGAGTTATGGCCGAGCGAGTCTGGGACAAGTTTCTTACTGATCAAGACCGGGAACACGTGGCGATGGGCGAGAACAAGCACGTGGGCTTTGGCGAGAAGCCGGCCCTGCTGCTGATCGACCTCTATCGGTGGGTGTTCGGTGACCGGCCCCAGCCTATCCTGGAGGCTACCAAAGAGTGGCCGGCCAGTTGCGGCTTGGCCGCCTGGGACGCCATCCGCCCGATTCAGACAGTCCTAAAAGCGGCCCGGGATGCCGGCATCCCCGTGATTCACGCAACCGGACGCGACGATGACGGCCTGGCTGGCTGGAGCACGGGCCGGCAGGTCTACGGCAACCAAGATCGAAGTCCGGAAGCACTGGAACGCCGCAACCGACGCAATGACATCATCGACGAGGTAGCTCCCATCGACGGCGAGCCGGTCATGCGCAAAGACTCTCCCAGCGCTTTCTGGGGAACACCTCTGATCGGCCACCTGACCGCCCATAACGTGGACACCATCATCGCCGTGGGCGAGACCACCAGCGGCTGCGTCAGGGCCAGCGTTCTGGACGGCTGCACCAACCGGTTCCGCATGATCGTCGTGGAAGAAGGTGTGTTTGACCGGCACGAAGCCGCCCACGCCATCAACCTGTTCGATATGAACCAGAAATACGCCGATGTCCTGCCTCTGGCCGACGTGCTGGAGTACCTGGGAGAGGTTGGCGCCAAGCGCGGCACGGCGGTCTGACCCAAGCATGCTGGGGAGACGGCCTGGTTGATTGGAAATCGTGCCTGTGGTAAATTAGCTTTAACTAGATAGACCGGCAACGGTCGGAGATTCGAATGGCATACGTGACCCCTCGCGATGGCGAGAACCCGGAGAGCCTGGTAAACCGGTTCCGGGCTTCAGTACAGCACTCCGGGATCCTGCGGGAACTCAAGGACCGCCGCTTCTTCCGATCCAAGGCGCAGAAAGAGCGATTGGCCGCCCAGAGAGCCGCACGCCGTCGCCGTCGCCAGAACCGCAGGTAAGAACGCCGACAAGACCCTGACCCGCACCGAATCGCGCCTGGGTTTGGGTTTCGGCACGCAGTCTTAGCAGAAATGCAATTACCGGGCGGCTTTTTAAGCCGCCTGTTTTGCTGAAGGCCAAATCCCAGAATGATTACCGGTTTTTCTTCAAGCATCGACGTTGAGCGGTACAGCAATCAGGCGCGTTGACAGCTATAAGTGCCGCTGGTAAATTGGATTAGTTGGCCTTAGCACTTAACCCTATGGAACTGCCAAAGGGTCATCATATACAGGAGAGTACCCGTGCCTCGTTACGATTACCGCTGCGAAAGCTGCAAAACAGAATTTGAATTGGTGCAGTCCTTCGCAGAAGCTGGCAAAGGCACCTGCCCGGCGTGTGCCGGAAAGGGCCAACGGGTCTATCACGCGGTCCCCGTCATCTACAAAGGCAGCGGTTTCTACACCACCGACTATGGAAGGCCGAAGACTCCATCGGAAAGCAAGAACGGCTCCAGCGACAGCTCATCTTCGTCTGAATCAAAATCTTCTGATTCCAACTCTTCCAGCGACTCTAAGTCGTCCACTGATTCGAAATCGGACACGGCCACCAAATCCGCTAGCGACAGCTCATCCAGTTCTTCGTCTGAGTCTAGCAGCAACAGCAGCTCCTCCTCCACTCCCGCAAGCTCCAGCTAGGAAACTAGTTTTTGGCCTGCTGGGCTTTGCCTGCGTTAAGTTCGGTTATTGTATTCCCTTTCGCCTTCCCAAAGGGTTGTTGAGTTTTTCATGAGGGCATTGGTCCAGAGGGTTACCAAAGCTTCGGTTGCCGTTGACGGCGAGACTGCCGGCGAGATCGGCCCCGGTCTGGTCGTCCTGCTGGGTGTCTCCAAGGAAGACGACGAGGCCGACGCCGAATACCTGGTGGAAAAGACCGCCAACCTCAGGGTCTTCGCCGACGATGAGAACCGGTTCAACCGTTCCGCATTGGACATTGGGGCTGAAGTTTTAGTCGTGAGCCAGTTCACCCTCTACGCCGAGACGCGCAAGGGACGGCGGCCCGACTTCAACCAGGCAGCAGGCCCCGAGGACGCCAAACGTCTCTACGAACATACGGTGCGGTTGTTCCGGGACAAAGGGTTGAAGGTGGCCACCGGAAGATTCCAAGAGCACATGCTGGTCAGCCTGGAGAACGACGGTCCGGTAACCCTGATGCTAGACAGCGCCGACCGGCAGCGCCCACGCCGGAGTTAATCTGGGGAGGCCAGACCGGCGTCAAGAGAACAGGTGGTTCGACAAGGTCACCATGAGCGGTTTGGTGGGACAATTCTCCGTTTCCGCACCATCGCCAGGATCACCGGGTCGACTGGACTTACCATGGCTCCTCCAATGAGTAGTCGGGATGTTTAGTCGAATTCTAAGTCTAGGCTGATGTCTAAGGCGTCGACTGAATGAGTCAGGCCGCCAATAGAGATCAGGTCCACGCCCGTTTCCGCTACCGCCCGCACGGTGTCGTAAGTGATGCCCCCGGAGGCTTCCACGATGGCCTGGTCGCCTATAACCATCATGGCGTTGGCCATCTCAGGTACCGACATGTTGTCCAGCATGATGATATGGGCGCCGGCTTCCAAGGCCACCTCCACCTGGTCCATAGTCTCCACTTCCACCTCAACCTTGATGGTGTGGGAGGCGCGGGCCAGGGCCAGTTGGATCACGTCTTTCAGGCCCATCTCGCGGAATGCGTTGGCCTGAATGTGATTGTCCTTGATCAGGATGCCATCGGCCAGATTCAGCCGGTGGTTGTAGCCGCCGCCCATGCGCACCGAATATTTGTCCAGGTAACGGTGGCCGGGGACCGTCTTTCGAGTGTCCACTATTCTGGCGTTCAGGCCTTTAACCGCCTCAACGTAGCGGTTGGTGTCGCTGGCGATACCACTCATCCGCTGCATGAAATTCAGCGCGATGCGCTCAGCCCTGAGAATCCCGGCCGCCGAGCCACGGACCACTGCGATGTCATCCCCGGGAGAGAGTGGCGCGCCGTCTTGCAAGACCGCTTTTACATCCAATGCAGGGTCAACACGTAGGAATACAGCCATGGCCACATCGACCCCAGCCAGCACGCCGTTGGCTTTGGCCCGTAACCAGCCCGTACCCTGAATCTCCAGCGGGACCACCGCCTGGGTTGTAGGGTCATTGAAGGTTTGGTCTTCTGCGACGGCCGCGTCGATCAACGCATAGACGTCGGGGGGGAACTGAGTCATAGGACAGCCTTCCTTACATTATCGATGAAAGCCTGCAGGCAGGGTGATTCGCCAGGCACAATTGTACCGCAACTGCATTTGGCGGGCCATAAGGGAAAGGCAAGAGAAAAGAGAGGCGGGTCTACCTGAAAGAGGGCATCCGGTCCAAGGCGGTCTTGGAGTCGCGCTTGATGTCGTCAGGCACGGTAATCTCGTTATTGACCTTGCCTTCCAGCAGGCCGTCCAGCATCCAGAGCACGTAGGCGGGGTGTACGCGGTACTTGGTGGAGCAGGGGCAGGTCACCGGGTCCAGGCAGAAAACTGTCTTATCTGGGTTGTTGATGGCTAGCCGGTTGGCCAGACTGACCTCGGTGCCGATCCCCCATTTGCTGCCAGGCGGGGCTGAGTTGACCTTTTCCCGGATGAATTCAGTGGAGCCGACCATGTCCGCGGCCTGGACGGTTTCCATCGGGCATTCCGGGTGGACAATGATGTTGATGTCGGGGTGCAGCGGCCTCGCCGCATTTATCTGGCTGGTCGTGAACCGGGTATGGACGGAGCAATGGCCCTGCCAGAGCGCCATCTTGGCCCGGCGGAGCTGCTCCGGCGTGTTGCCGCCCAACTGGCGGAATGGGTTCCAGACCACCATCTCATCCAGGGATATGCCCAGATCCAGGGCCGAGTTGCGGCCCAGATGTTGGTCAGGCAGGAAGAGAATACACTCGCCCTGTTCGAAGGCCCACTCAAGAGCAGCCTTGGCGTTTGAAGATGTACAAACGATGCCGTTGTTCCGGCCACAAAGGGCCTTTATCCCGGCGATGGAGTTCATATAGGTGACAGGAACGATTCCGACCAGTCCCAGGACCTCTTCCAGGTCGGCCCAGGCATCTTCAACATCCTCCATCGGCGCCATGTCAGCCACGGAGCAGCCGACAGTGATGTTGGGCAGGATTACTATCTGGTGGGGGCGGCCAGGATGCAGGCGGTCTCCGCCATGAAATGCACGCCGCAGAAGATGACGTAATCGGCATAGGGGCGGGTGGCGGCTTCACGGGAGAGCAGGAAGGAGTCGCCTTGGAAATCGGCGTACTTAATCACCTGTTCCCGTTGGTAGTGGTGGCCCAAGATGGTGACTGAGCTGCCCAGTTTCTTGCGTGCTTTGCCGATCCGGTGGTCAAGTTCATCTGCTGTGTAGTGCAGGTACTCCGGAGGAATCGGCTGCCACCGCACATTTACGGCCATCTCTTCGGCCAGGGGCTTGGAGGGGAGATCGTCTTCGGTCTTGCAGAATGCCGAGTGCTCAATCTCGGTAATCGGCACCATGGGCCGGCGGGATGTTACGGCTATTTACGCGTCGCCTCGATGGGTCAGTAATTTCGCTTCTACAGCCAAAGTCCCTTGGAGGGACCAGGGGCTGGAGCGCTCAATCTTCACCGTGACCATTTCACCTTGATGATACGCCTCATCCTCGAAGAACACCAGTTTGTGGGACCGTGTGCGGCCCTGCCATTTTCCTCTCTTTCGGCCTTCAACCAAAATCTCCACGTAGCTGCCGACCAGTTTGGCGTTGATCTCGGTCTGGATCTGCTCCTGGAGACTGTCCACCCTTTGGCGGCGGCTGGTCTTCTCATCTTCGGGAACGGCGTCGTCCATGGTCCGCGAGGCGATGGTCCCCGGCCTGGTCGAATAAGAGGCGCAGTGGACCTTGTCCAGACGCAGCTCGGCAAGCAGGTCCAGGGTTTGCTGGAACTGTTCTTCCGTCTCGCCGGGAAACCCCACGATAATGTCAGTGTTCAAAGCGACACCAGGCATCGCTTGACGAATCCGGCCGACGAGGTCGATGTAATCAGCACGGCTGTACTGGCGCCGCATCTCGTCTAAGATTTCGTCGTCGCCCGCCTGCACCGGCAGATTGATGTGCTCACAGACTTTGGGCAAGTCTGCCACAGCCTGGATTATCTCTTGGGTCATGAACTTGGGGTGCGATGTCAGGAACCGGATGCGCTCGATGCCGTCGATCTCATTTAGTCTGGCGAAAAGTCCGGCCAGATTCGGCTGGTCCGGCAGGTCGTGGCCATAGGCGTCCACGGTCTGGCCCAGAAGGGTTACTTCTTTCACTCCTCGGGATGCTAGGGTTTCCACTTCCAGGGCAACATCCTCCACCGGACGGCTAACCTGGCGGCCACGGCGGTAAGGGATGATGCAGAAGGTGCACATCATGTCGCAGCCATGGATGATTGGCACGTGGCAGGTGACATCGGGCCGGTTGGGGGTTAGGGGTCCGACGCAGCCCTCCCAGTCGACCCCGGTCCGTTCGCCCACCATCTCCAACAGGGGCTCGAACTGCTGCGGCCGCATGAACACGTCAACGTAGGGGAATCGGCGGGCCAAATCGTCAGAGTTGGGTCCCACCATACAACCCATAAGGGCAACGATGCGCTCGGGTTGCTTCTTTTTCAGAGGGGCCATCCAGGCCAGGTTGCTGGCTACTTTGTCTTCAGCGCCCTGGCGGACGACACAGGAATTGAGCACAATGACATCGGCGTCGGTCGCTTTTTCCACCTGCTGGATGCCCATCTGCTCCAACGCGGCGCCCAGCCGTTCGGAATCCGCGGTGTTCATCTGACATCCGATGGTCCAGAGGTAGTAACTGTTCATGGCAAAGGGTTGAATCTGGCGCTTGGTTCTGAGCTAAAACGTAAATCGTTTAATTTATGGTAGAAATTCGACGAAAGACTTCAAAGGAGGGTGGCGGAAAGAGAGGGATTCGAACCCTCGGAACCTTTGCAGGCTCACGCGATTAGCAGTCGCGCACAATCGTCCACTCTGTCATCTTTCCCTGCACCAGCTAAATGTTACCAAATGTGCCTATGCCCATCAATACCCGGCACGATAGGGCGCACGATCAGACGGTAGAAACGACGGCCCAGGAGCCTTGATGGGCGTTTCGGTTTGAGATTCTTCGCTTTATATGCACACTAACCCGGCAACTTTGGTCGGTATTCGACCAAATGCGGCAGCATCTGGCAGGATTTCGGTGTTGACACCTCTGAAAACCAGCCATATGATGTGGCGGGACTTCCGGTAAAGAGCACCTGGCACAACGAACAGCAAACTGGACCCAAAGGCAAACCAACAGGCCCTCAAGCCACGGAGAGTGACGCCCATGGATGAACTGGACCGAAAGATAATCGCCCTGCTGCAACTTGACGGCAGGGCCTCCAACGCCAAGATCGCCCGCGAGGTTAGCGTAAGTGAAGGGACAGTCCGGCGGCGTTTGCGCCGCTTGGTCAACGACGATGTGGTCAAGATCATCGCTGTACCCAACTTGGAAAAACTGGGTTACGCGACCACCGCCCTCATCGGCCTACAAACCGGCCCCGGCAAGTCGGACGCCGTAGCAGAGCACATCGCTAAACTCGACGAAGCCCACTACGTAGCCATCACCACCGGAGCCTATGACGTGTTCATCTGGGCCGGACTGGAATCGGCGGAGGGCCTAGGCACATTCTTGCGGACAAAGGTCGGAGTCATCGACGGAGTCCAACGCACCGAGACCTTTGTGAACCTTTCTATTAAAAAGCGCACTTACGGCCTAGTTCTCTAAAACGCAAAAAGCGCACCTACGGCCTAGTTCTCTAAGCTAGCGGCCCAGCCACAGAAAAAAGCTAAAACCACCACCTAAACCGCGGTGGTTTTCCTTTGCCCAGCCTGGTTTGAACGATAGGAAAGAGGCGTTGCAATGGCGTCGGGCTATGCTATAATTCCAGTGCATTTTTCGCCAGACGCACCCAGGCGCGACAGCGCCGACGCGGACTGACGCCGGAATTGAATCAAAAGGAGCCTCTCACCATGACCTACATCATCGTCGAACCTTGCGTAGGGCTTAAGGATTCGGCTTGTGTCGATGTTTGCCCCGTAGACTGCATCTATACCCGTGACGAAGACGATATGTATTACATCAGCCCGGACGAGTGCATCGACTGCGCCGCCTGTGAGCCCGTCTGCCCCGTCACGGCCATCTTCGCAGAGGATGCGGTTCCCGCTGAGTGGTCCGATTACATCGCCAAGAACTACGACTACTTCAAGAATGTCGACCCCTCTGAGATGAAGCGTAAGTAAAACCCTACTCCGCCGGTCCACGGCAGACTTGAGCAAGCCCAGGACCGGCCATCTGGGATCGAGACCATAAAACCTTTAAAGGGTCGCCCTTTAAAGGTTTTATATCGTCAAACAGTGATTTTAGTTTCCGATTTAGGACCGGTATCGATGGGATGTTTGGGTTAGGGGGAGCTGGGATCGCAAGACGAACGGTTGCCTGTAAATTATTCGATTTAACCTGATAACACGGCTAGGAGCCATATATGAACGTCGACTCAACTCCCCAATTCGTAGAAGAAGCCTATAAGAAGATGGAGCGCAACCTAGAGGTTGTTAGGTCACGGTTCAACCGCCCGCTGACCCTGGCCGAGAAACTCCTTCTCGGCCACTTAGACGATGCCCACGGCGCCGAACTTGACCCCGGCGAAAGTTACATCATGCTCAACCCTGATCGGGTCGTCCACCAAGACGTGACCGGCCAGATGGCGATCTTGCAGTTCATGCAGTCCGGGCGAGAAGAAGTTGCCGTGCCAACCACCGTTCACTGCGACCATTTGATCCAGGCTAGGGTCGGCGCTTCATCCGACCTTCAAGACGCCCTGAACGAAAGCAGCGAAGTGTTCCAGTTCTTGGAGTCTTCGTGCCGCAAGTACGGCATGGGCTTCTGGAAGCCGGGCTCTGGCATCATCCACCAGGTCAATCTAGAAAACTACGCCTTCCCCGGCTGCCTGGTCATCGGCACTGACTCCCACACTCCCAACGCTGGCGGTTTGGGGTGTCTGGCGATCGGTGTTGGCGGTGCGGACGCCGCTGACGTCATGGCTGGCCTACCCTGGGAGGTCAAGTACCCCACTCTGGTGGGCGTACACCTCACCGGTGAGCTAAGTGGCTGGACCGCCCCTAAAGATGTCATCATCTACCTAGCCGGCGTGCTGACCGTGGCCGGCGGAACCAACGCCATCATCGAGTACTTTGGCCCCGGCGTCAGCTCCATCAGCTGCACCGGCAAAGCCACCATCACCAACATGGGCGCTGAACTCGGCGCGACCGGGGACGTATTCCCATTCGACGAGCGGATGGCCACCTACCTGAAGTCCACACACCGTCCAGAACTGGCCGAACTGGCTGAGAAGTACAAGCACCTGCTCACCTCCGACCCTGAGGTGGAGAAAGACCCTGCCCAGTACTACGACCGCATCGTGGAGATCGATCTCTCCAAGCTGGAGCCTCAGATCACCGGACCCCACTCCCCTGACCGCGCCCGGCCCATCTCAGCTATGGCCAAAGAGGTCAAGGAAGAGGGCTTCCCGGACAAAGTATCCGTGGCCCTGGTCGGCAGTTGCACCAACTCATCTTATGAAGACATGAGCCGCTGTGCCGATGTGGCCAATCAGGCCGCGGCGCACGGTCTCAAGTCCGTCTCAGAATTCATGATTACCCCAGGTTCGGAGCAGGTACGTGCGACCATCTCCCGGGACGGCCAACAGGCGGCCTTGGAAGCCCTGGGCGGCACGGTCTTAGCCAACGCCTGCGGCCCTTGCATCGGCCAATGGAAGCGAGACGAGGTGCCGGAGGGCGAACCGAACTCCATCGTCACCTCTTACAACCGCAACTTTCCCAAGCGCAACGATGCCAACTCCGGCACCATGAATTTCATCACCAGCCCAGAATTGGCGGTGGCTATGAGCCTGGGCGGAAGCTTGAGCTTCAACCCGCTAACCGACACGCTGACCGGCGCAGACGGCAAAGAATTCATGCTGGAAGCGCCCAAACCAGCCCCTGAAGTCCCCGCCAACGGGTTTGATCCCGGCGAAGAAAGCTACGTTGCCCCTCCCGAGGACGGCAGCGGCATAACGGTCACGGTGGACCCCAACAGCAACCGATTGCAGATCTTGGAGCCGTGGCCCGCATGGGACGGCCAGGATTTCAACAATATGCCGGTGCTGGTCAAAGCTGCCGGAAAGTGCACCACTGACCATATCTCCCCAGCCGGAGCCTGGCTCCGCTTCCGGGGACACCTGGACAACCTGAGCGACAACATGTTCCTGGGCGCTGTGAACGCATTCACCGAAGAGCCGGGCACCGGAAGGAATCAACTCTCGGGCGAGCAGATTCAGCCCATCCCTGAGATTGCCAGGGAGTACAAGACGCAGGGCATTCAGTGGATCGCTATCGGCGACAACAACTATGGAGAGGGCAGTAGCCGTGAGCACGCCGCCATGTCTCCCCGAATGTTGGGCGCGGCGGCGGTAATCACCCGAAGCTTCGCTAGGATCCACGAGGCCAACCTGAAGAAGCAGGGCGTGTTGCCCCTGACTTTCGAAGACCCCGGAGATTACGACCGCATCCGAGCTGACGACCGGCTAAGCATCATCGGCTTGGCCAACCTGGCGCCGGGGCAGCCGCTGGTCTGCGTAGTCGCCCACGAGGATGGGGAGGAGGAGCGCATCAATCTCCGCCACACCATGAACCCCGGTCAAATCGATTGGTTCAAAGCCGGGTCCGCGATGAACCACATGAAGAACATGGCCGGAAGCTAATCGAAGTAACTGGTTCCATTCGGAACATCTCAGAATCAGTCAAACCCAGACTCGGACAACAAAAAAGAGGCGTCCCGATCGGCCGGGACGCCTCTTTCGTTGTTTCGTGACTCGCAGGTGGGTTAGCCGAGATCGTCCAAACAGGCCTCCACGGACTTGCTGATGCAGGAGAATATTGGAGTGTCGAGCATGGTGTAGGGCCTGGCTCTGGACTCTCTAAGGTCCATCACCAGGTCTAGGAAATTCGACGGGTTGTCGGTCTCGAACCCCAGCACGAACTCCTGGTCGTCCAGTCCGAAGGAATAAGCTGTGCTGATCTTCACGTCCGGGTACTTGTGCCCGATGACGAAGTGCTCGTTCATCAGCGCCTGGCGTTCTTCCTTGGGCAACTGGTACCACTCGTGGGTCTTCACGAATGGGTAGATGAACAGGTACTTCCGGCCAATGATGCGCATGGTCGCGGAGCCGGTCCCCTCTTGGCCTTCATGCTTATGGTCGTCGATGTAGGGAGACCGGCGGGTCATGGCCAGATAGGAATAGGGCATGGTCAGATACGGGGCCAGATCGGTGTGGTTAACCCTGGCCATCAGCTCGTTGATGGCTTCCAGTTCTTCGCTCACCTTCCAGAGCAGGAAATCAGCGTCGCCGCGGGTGCCCACCATGCTGTAGCTGGACATGGACACGCGGTCGGAAAACTCGTTCAGGACCTCGGCGAACTGGGCCTTGCTGTCATGGCGCTCTTTCTCAGGTAGGAGGCGCCATGCCGGGTCGACCTTAAAGAATGAGTACTTTACGAAATCGCGCCTGACTTGTTCTGTCATTTAACCCTGCTCCACGGTGTAATGAAAAACCCGCAGACCACCGATGGTACCGGGGGTATCGGGATTCATGATAGCAACGGTCAACTCCCCGTGGCAATGTGACGCCCGCAAATCACTAGGCTTCCCGACCGTTGATTTCCCACCTGTCGGTGCTACAATCTCCGAGTGCCCACTGACGGGCGCAAATCACCAGAACAACGAGAATATTGAGGTTGTAGCAATGGTAGCTTTAGGGTCAGGCGCTTTCACTTACGAGGTAGAAGAAGGTTGGGGAATCCTTCCCGACGGTTGGTCGTTCAAAGAATGCGCTGCAGTTGGCGTGGACTCCCAAGACAACGTTTACGTTTTCAATCGGGGCGAGCACCCGATGATCGTCTTTGACAAGGACGGCAATCTCCTCCGTTCTTGGGGCGAGGGAACCTACCCACGGGCCCACGGCATCACCATGGGGCCGGACGACAGCATCTATCTGACCGACGACGGCGACCACACGGTGCGCAAGTGCAATCTGGACGGCAGCGTCATCTTCACCTTGGGCATCGCCGGCAAGCCGGCGCCATTCATGGGCGGCGACCCCTTCAACCGCTGCACCCATGTAGCCCTAGACCCTCAGACAGCCGAATTCTACGTATCGGACGGCTACGGCAACGCCAGAGTCCATAAATACTCACCGGACGGCAAGCTGCTGTTCTCCTGGGGCGAGTCGGGCACCGGGCCGGGCCAGTTTAACATTGCCCACAACGTCTGCACCGACAAGGACGGCTGGGTCTACGTGGCTGACCGGGAGAACCAGCGGATACAGGTCTTCGACAAAAACGGCAAGTTCGAGACCCAGTGGAAGGACATGGCCCGGCCTTGTGGCTTGTTTATCGACACCAGCGGAGACCAGCGGGTCTACGTTGGCGAGTTGAGCGCGGCCATCGTCCCCAACGAAAAAGCCTCCGGCCTGGGCCCGCGAATCAGTATCATGGACACCAAGGGCAACTACCTAGCCAAGCTGGGCGACGTCCCGGAAGGCGAGGAACCGGGCACCTTCATCGCCCCCCACGGTGTGTGCATCAACTCCAAGGGCGACATCTTCGTCGGCGAGGTCTCGTGGACCCACACCGGTAGCAGGCTCAACCCGCCCCGCGAGGTACGCTCCCTGCAGAAGTTGACCAAGAAGTAGGAATTAGGCGGGCGGCCCTTCGACAATCTCAGGTGAGTGGGTTGGTTCTTGAGAGGCCTTTACCATATCGCCCCGTTGTCCCTTCCCCCCGCGCACCGGGGAAGGCTAGGATAGGGGCTTTCCTCTTCGCATCAGACATTTCACACGGAGCAAACACAAACATGGAAGTAAGACTCGGCAGTTTGGTGCGTGACGCCCAGGAAGCCCAGGGGACGGCAATCATCATTGACGTGTTCCGGGCCTTCACCACCGCGGCCATCGCCTTTGACCACGGCACCAAGGAGATTACTTTGGTGGCGGAGCCCGAAGAGGCTTTAGAACTTCACCGGCGAGGCATCGGCGATTTCCTCATGGGCGAGGTTGCAGGCACGCGCCCAGAGGGTTTCGATTTCGGAAATTCCCCCTATGAGATATCCCAGGTCGACCTAGCAGGCAAGACCTTGGTCCAGTCCACCAGGGCCGGCACCGTGGGCGTGGCGGCGGCCGTGAACGCCTCGGAGATCTACTTGGGGTCTTTCGTGGTGGCCCAGGCGACGGTGGCTGCCATCAAGGCTGATGGGGCGGACCTCGTCTCAATCATCGCCATGGGAGACCAGGGTGTGGACCGGTCCGACGAGGACGAGCACTGCGGCATCTATCTACGGAACATCATGGAAGACCGCGAGCCCGACTTCGATGCCGTTAAGACGCTGATCATGGCTGGCGGGGCAACCCGGAAATTCTTTGACCCCGGCCAACCCCAGTTCCATCCCGAAGATGTGACATTGGCGTTGGAAATCGACCGCTACGACTTTGCGATGAAAATCAGCCGCGAAGACGGCCTACTAGTCGCCCGCAAGCACGGGGGCTAGACCTTCGCTGGGAACCGATCCAGCTTCAGGTGCTCGGCGCCGATAACGTCCGCCGCTCCTTCGTCGATCATCTCAAACAGGGCATGGGCCATGCCGGTGCTCCAGAGGATGCCCTTGCGACCCGCACCAGTGGAGACGTAGAGGTTTTCCCAGCCAGTCACTTTGTCCACGATCGGCAAGCCGTCGGCCGATAATGGACGCAGGCAGGCGGTCTGCTGCAACAGTTCGGCGTCGGTCATGCCCGGAATCATCTTCAAGAAATCGGCCATGATGCTATCCCGGGCCGCAGAGTTGAGGCTATCGTCAAAGCCTGTTTCTTCTTCGGTCGTCCCAGCCCAGATGAGGCCGTCCGACTTGGTCGCCACATAGCTATGGGCGTAATTCACGGCCATTTTCAGGGGGTCGTGCAAGGTCCGCAGCCTAAGGATCTGTCCTTTCAGCGGAGTGACCGGAATATCCACTCCACACCACTCCGAGGCCAGTCCGGTCCACGGGCCCATGGCTAGTACGACGATTCCGGCATCGATGGTTCCGCTCTCAAGTGTTACTCCGGTTACCCGGTCGCCGTCGCTGATCAGACCGATGGCCCGCCGCTGTAGCATCTCCACGCCGTAGCGTTCGGCGGCCCGCATGGCGGCAAGGATGAAACGGTATGGCTCCAGGGCGCCCGGGCTCCGCTGGTAAAGCGCGCCCGTAATCTCTCCGCTTACCTGGGGTTCCAATCTCCTGGCTTCGGCGTTGTTGACCCACTCGACAGTGAAACCGCCAACGTCCTTCATCCATTCGATCTGGTCTTTCAAAACTTTGGTCTCTTCGTTGTTGAACGCCAAGTTTAGCCGGTCCCGCAACTCGAATCCCACGTCGATTCCCGTGGCTTCGTGGAGCTCTCGGGCCAGACTCCGGTGACGGCCAAAGCACCACAGGCTAAAATCTAGCAGCGGCTCAGGAAGCCCGATCCCGGTCAGGGGGTCCAATCCACCGAAGGCAAACCCCGAGGCATGGCTGCCTAGTGAGTCTGCTTCTAAAATCGTAACTTTGTAGCCACGGCGGCCCAGCAGATACCCGCTAAGGCATGCAACGATTCCTCCGCCGACGATCACCACATCGCGTGAACCAGTGGTCAATTTATTTCTCTCTCTTTTTCCGTGGGCTTTTAGCACGACCCAAGAAGGTTATGTCAGTCACCGAACTTATCACAGGCGCAGACGCCAGGTTACAGGCCTTTGAACCAGACTTCAAATTGGTCCAGGTGAGCAACGTCGCCGTTGATGCTCAACCTGCCTAGGTGGATTCCGTCGGCGGCGGTCAGCCTTCCGTAGGTGAACAGCAGAAACTGCTCGCCGGTGGCAGACAAAGAAAAGTCTGCTTCGGTAGCTTCTCCGGAAATCATATCGAATCCATCTCCGGTCACGGTCAGACGATAATTCTCCGAGTCCACATTGAAGCCGTAGACCACCGGCTTGGGCAGTTTGGCCGAGGAACGAAAGCACATGCCTAGCCACCTGGGAGTCATGTCCAACAAAATGGGGACGGAATCGGGGTAGAGGCTGGGGATGGTCTCGGTCACCGAGCGTATGTCCCAGTCGTGGATAGCCAACTCTTGGATGCGCAGTTCCACGTACGCCGCTCCCGTCATGGCGCCCCGGCGGACGTGCCAGGCTAAAGTGTCCCATGAGACTTCACCAAACCGGTCGAACTCATGGTGGAGCTTCTCGTAGCTGGCGTCAAAGGACTCCAAGAAGTGGCCCGCCAATTCGTTGCTCCGGTCGATGTCCCGCTGCGCGTTTGTGGCGGATAGCTCCGACGCCTGAGGTGGAACGAACCCGGCGGGCGGGTCGGAGTCGCCGCCCCGTCCCCGTTCCATGCTCTCGGCCTGCCGTTCCGCACCGCCGATCAGGTGGCTGACTACGTCCTGCACCTGCCATTCGGCGCAGGCGCTGGGCAATTCCCATTGCTCCGGAGTCAGTCCGCCCAGATGCTCCCGGATATTCGCGGCCAACCGCTTGGCCACCGCCACCCGGTGTTCAATCTCAGTTACTTCACCCGCCATTTCTTAAGCTCCTATGTCTATATTCCAGACTGTTGGCATCGGCATCAGCGTTCTTGTACAATCTCAGGCAACCCAGCCAGAGCATACCCAGAGCCGGCAACGAGGAAATATCAGCCATGAAATTGTGCTTCTTTCACCTAATGCCCTACCAAGACCTGCCCGATAACTTCGAGAAAGATTATCACAGCGTTTGGGTAGACGCACCCAACTCCCTTTTCGACCCCGAAAAGGCCGAGCACATGTACAACGATTTTCTGGACGAGCTTGAGTACGCCGAGGCCATGGGCTTCGATGCCATCTGCGTGAACGAGCACCACGGCAACGCTTACGGGATGATGCCCTCGCCCAACCTGATGGCATCGGCGATGATCCGGGCAACCTCCAAGGCGGCGGTGGTGGTGCTGGGCAACAGCCTGGCCCTCTACAATCCGCCCATCAGGGTGGCCGAAGAGATGGCCATGCTGGACGTGATGAGCGGCGGAAGGTTGATCGCCGGATTCCCTTTGGGAACGTCCATGGACACCATCTTCGGTTACGGCCAGGTGCCGGTCACGCTGCGGGAGAAATACCAAGAAGCCCATGACCTGGTGATGAAAGCCTGGAAAGAGCGCGAGCCATTCTCTTTCAACGGCAAATTTACCCAGCTACGCTACGTGAATATCTGGCCCCGGCCCTATCAACAGCCCCACCCGCCGATCTGGGTGCCCGGCAGCGGCAGCCTGGAGACCTGGGACTGGACCATCAAGAACGACTACGTCTATTGCTACCTCAGCTATTCCGGCTACAAGGTGGGCAAGACTATTTTGGACGGCTTCTGGGACGAAATGGAGCGCCAGGGCAAGGAGTTCAATCCCTACCATGCCGGCTTCCTGCAGTTGGTCGCGGTATCCGAGACCGACGAGCAAGCCGAAGAATATAAAGATTCCATCGAGTATTTCTTCAAGAAGAGCCTGCATATCCCCGCCGGGTTCGCCAACCCGCCTGGCTACCGGTCGGTTCGGACCAACGCATCGCAGGCCGGCTCGGCAACCGCGGATTCCCGGACCAAGCAGCTCAGCGATTTCACCTGGACGGACTATCTGGAGGCCGGCAATGTCATCGTTGGCAGCCCGGAGACGGTGGTCAAAGAATTGACCCACGCCGTCAAGGAACTACGCGTGGGCAACCTGATGTTGCTGCTCCAGTTCGGCGACATGCCAAAAGAACTGGCCATGAAGAACACCACTCTCTTCGCCAACGAGGTCATGCCGCACGTGAAGGACATCTGGTCCGAGTACGAAACACGCTGGTGGCCGGAGAAGCTATCAAAAGCTCCTCAGGAAGCCGGACGGTAAAGGGCGGCCTGATTTGACCCAAGAAACGATCTCGACCCAAGACTCCCATCCGCGTAAGCGCATATCCACGGGCGGGATAGACATTTCCTACGTGGACACCGGCACTGGGGACCCCATCGTGTTCCTGCATGGGAACCCGACATCATCCTATCTGTGGCGCAATGTGATACCCCACCTGGAAACTTCTGGCCGCTGCTTGGCCCCCGACTTGATGGGCATGGGGGAATCTGGCGCCTCACCCAACGGATCCTACCGGTTCGCCGACCACAGCGCCCTGTTGGACCATTGGTTCGACGACATGGGCTTGACCAGCAACGTCACGCTGGTTGTGCACGACTGGGGTTCAGCGCTTGGTTTCCACTGGGCCAAACGGAACCCGGGTCGAATCAAAGGCCTGGTCTACATGGAGGCCATCGTCCGGCCCGTGACCTGGGAAGACTGGCCCGAGGCAGCCCGTCAGGTGTTCCAGGGGTTCCGGTCACCGGCAGGCGAGGAAATGGTGCTGGAGAAGAACATATTCGTCGAGCGGGTGCTGCCGGGCAGCGTTCTCCGTGGCCTGACCGAAGACGAGATGGAGGTCTACCGCCGTCCCTATCTTGAAGCCGGGGAGTCACGGCGGCCGACCCTGACCTGGCCCCGCGAGATCCCCATCGTCGGCGAGCCCGCAGATGTGGTCCAGATCGTGTCTGAATACGCCGAATGGCTGGCCAGCAGCCAAGTTGCCAAGTTGTTCATCAATGCCGATCCGGGCGCGATTCTCACCGGACCGCAGCGGGAGTTCTGCCGGTCGTGGCCCAACCAACAAGAGGTGACCGTCAAAGGGGTTCACTTCATCCAGGAGGACTCGCCCGCGGAGATCGGACGGGCGATCGCTGGGTGGTATGCGGGCCGAACCTCTTAGAACCATGAGTAGAACGGAGTAACCATGCCGGAGACCTTGAATATTTCCCTGCGGGGCGGCGATTTTGAAGCTGAAGTGCTTAAGGACGGCAGCGGTCCGCCTTTGCTGTACCTGCACGGGGCCATAGGACAGAAGGGCTGGGCGCCGTTCTTGGACGCCCTGGCTCAGAAGTTCACGGTCTATGCCCCTTATCTGCCCGGCTACTCCAAGTCCAACGGTCTAGACAAGCTAGACGACGTTGCCGACCTAACTCTCTACCAGTTCGAACTCATGGACGCCTTGGGGCTCGCCAAAGCGCATGTAGTGGGCCATTTCCTGGGCGGCATGATCGCCGCTGAGATGGCCGCCTACTCGCCGAGCTACGTCGACCGTCTGGTGCTAGCGGCGCCGGCGGGCACTTGGCGCAGCTCAGACCCAGTGGCCGACCTGTTGTCCATGACCGCCAACGAGCTGCAAGACAACCTTTGGTCTTCCGCCTCCAGTTCCATGAGCCTTTCTCCCGCCGATTTCGAGGCTAATGCTCGGTTGAAGTCAGAGCTTGCCGCTGACCGGATGCAGGACCTGACCGCCGCCGGAAAGTTCCTCTGGCCCATCCCAGACCGGGGCTTGAAGCGCCGGGCCTACCGCATCAAGGCACCGACGTTGGTCTTGTGGGGCGAGAACGACCGCATCATTCCCCCAGTCTACGCCGAGGATTTTTCCGGACTGGTGGCCGGCGCTCAGGTATCGATCATGCCCAACGCAGGGCATCTGTTGATGATTGAACGCGCCGAAGTATTTGCCAGCTCAGTGGCCGATTTCCTGAGTTAAGCCTGAGCTGCCTGGTCAAAGGATCAATGATGTATTCCCTTTCTGAATTCTCATTGGCGGATATGACAAGGTGCGGCGCAGAGCTGCGGAAGATGGGCGAGAACGCTTATAGCATGGAGCAAGTTGCCGAAAAGATCGCCCGCTCCCTCTATAACCACGTCGTCGAAGAGGATACCGGAGCACGGTGCCTCAGTCTGGTCCGGCTATTTAAGACACATCCTTACGAAGACTTGGACCCAGCTGAAACGGTTCGCCGTGGATGCCTTGGGTCACGAGCCTGAAGTCGCTTCCACCAAATGCCTTACGTTATTGGCGACCGCCGGCGTGAAGGACGGGTGGAACACCAGGCTGCTTTCGAAACACCACAAGACTATCCCGCTACCAAGCGGAGAGATGGTCCGCGCATTCCCAATGATCTCAAACCTAGTTAGTCAGCTGGGACTGGAGGTAACCGAGTTCCTGGATCCCAGTCCCAGCATGATGCTGGACATCGATCAGCACACCTATAACGTGTTTCATGTAGGGAATGCTGTAGGCAGCGACTTCATAGTCGATCGGGAGTCCTTCATCGTACCAATGGGCATCAAATCCACGGTCGGGTTCGGCGGCATTCTGCCATCGGAAAATCTGTTCGCGATGATAATGTTCTGCACCGTTCATGTGGACGCGGTAATCGCATCGATGTTCCGCGCCATCTCTTTGAGCGCCAAACTGGCATTATTGCCCTTTGCAGACCAGGTATTCTCAGCAGATTTCGTTGAGCGAAATACCTAACTTCAGGTAGAAGCCCCCGACGCAGACCGGGTTGGAGTAATCATGTTGCAATCGATGATAGCCGCTTTAGAGCAACTCTTAGAAGTGCAGGATCTGTCTGTGATTGAGCAGACCGAGCGGCTGGAGCGGGAGCGGCAGAGCAGGTCAGCCTCCTGCTCCATTCCACCAGAGAGGGAATCTACGGAGTAGACCAGGCGGAATTATCTGAGATTGTGTCCAAATTGCTGTCCCAATCGAACTGCGGATGCTGACTCGTCGGTGGACGGCGACATAAGACGCAACTATCATGCTGGTGTTTGAAAAGACCTAATCACTCACCGGCAATCGGAGGTGCGAATGGCTCTCCAATCACAGAAACATTTATTGGCCCTGGAACAGATCCTTCAGGAGATGGGCTCGGTGGCCGTGGCTTTCTCCGGCGGTGTCGATAGTACTCTGGTCGCCGTCGCAGCTCACCGGGTGCTCGGGTCAAAGGCCTTGGCAGTCACCGCCGTCTCTCCTGCCCTGGCAAAACGAGAGCTGGAAGAGACCGTTAGTCTTGCCGCGCGGTTCGGGTTCCCTCACCGCATCATCCACACCAACGAGATGGAGCGGGAAGGTTACGTGGCCAACTCGCCCCAGCGGTGCTATTTCTGCAAAACCGAGCTTTACTCCCAACTCACGGAACTGGCCGACCAAGAATCCATCAAGTGGGTGGTCAACGGCGCGAACACCGACGATATCGGAGACTACCGTCCGGGCATGGTGGCCGCGTCGGAGCACCGGGTCCGCAGCCCAATGGTAGAGGTCGGGCTTACGAAAGCTGACGTGCGGGCCATCGCCAAGATTCTGGACATCCCCATCTGGGACAAGCCGGCCCAACCCTGCCTGTCCTCGCGGATTCCCTACGGCACCCCGGTAACTGTCGAGAACCTGTCCAAGGTCGAGCAAGCTGAAGACTACCTCCGCGGACTGGGCCTCAGGGAGGTCCGGGCCAGGCATCACGACCGACTCTGCCGAATCGAGATCGGCGAAGATGAGATGGACTTCGCCTTCGAGAGGCGAAAAGAGATCGTCTCGGCCATCAAAAAGATTGGTTACCTGTGGGTCTCCATCGATATGTCCGGGCTTCGCTCCGGCAGCCTCAACGACCAGTTGAAGCTCAACGATGGCGCCTTGAAGGTCTGATGGCAACCACGCGTATCGCCTATATCCAACCCATCGGCGGCGCCAGCGGCGACATGATGCTGGGCGCTCTGACAGACCTGGGCATGCCCATCGAACACCTGGAAGCTGAGCTGGGAAAACTCAACGTCGGCGGCTACCGGCTGGAAGCCCGCCAGGAAACCCGCTGCGAGATGCGGGGCACCTACCTGAACGTTGAGTTGGAAGACAAGACTTGCTACTCACCCCGGCAATTGCTGGAGACGGTCGAACGCAGCGGCCTATCTCAGCCGGTGATCGAGCGTTCTTGTGAAGTCTTGAAGGCGTTGTGGACGGCCGAGTGCCGGGTGCATGGCGAAACACAAGACATCTTGGAGTTGGAAGAACTGGGCAGCGTGGACACCCTGGTCGACGTGGTCGGCTCCGTCATCGGGTTTGAATACCTGGGAGTGGATGGTATCCACGCCGGTCCACTGGTGATCGGGAACGCCACGCCGCCGCGCTGGGCGGGCGGGTACTCCAACCCGGCGCCGGCTACGTTGGAGTTGATCGCGGCCGCCGGCGCGCCGGTGATCGGTGACAAGCCGATGTATGAAGAAGCCGGAGAGCTCACCACACCCACGGGAGCAGCCCTGATAACGACCTTGGCCGCGTTTGGCCGCCCTGCCTTCGCCGTGGATCGTGTGGGTCTGGGTCTGGGCACCAAAAATCCTGCCGGATTTCCTAATGCACTGCGGGTCTGGCTGGGCGAATTGGCCCAAGCCGAATCCGCCTCTGCGGTCCAACAGGGTGAAGTGGTGCTACTGGAGACCAACCTGGACGATGTCTCCGGTTTGGTGTTGGGCTACACTCAGGAACGATTATTTGCTATCGGAGCTTTGGACGTTTGGAATACGCCTATCCTGATGAAAAAGAACCGCCCGGCAGCACTGCTTTCAGTCTTGGTGCCCAAGGACAAAGAACGGGAGGCGACCGAGGTCATTCTCCGGGAGACCCCCACGCTTGGCATCCGCACCCGCCTGGTGGACCGTTACGTGGCTGGCCGTCAAATGGTCACTATCGAGACTAAAATGGGTCTCATTAACGTGAAGGTCAAGCTGTTGGACGGGAAAGCCATCAGCGCGGCCCCGGAACCCGATGAGGTCCGCCGCATCGCCCTAGAGTCCGGAACGCCCTTCCAGGAGGTCTATCAACAAGCTACAGAGGAGGCCCGGCGGCAATTGCTCTAGCCGGACCAGCCCCATGCCGAATCATTGATCCCATCAACCTGTTCTACGCAGTCCAAATATCGACCAAGACAAAAGGAGAAGGAAAATGTTCGATTATTCCAAGTTCTCAGACGCGGACCTCAAAGGGTGCGGCGCCAGCTGCGCTGGGCGGCGGCGCTTCCAGCATGGAAGATGTGGCTAACAAGATCGTGAGCTACCTTTACGAGAACATCTCCGATTCTTCGGGCGGCAACGCCAATGCATTGGTCCGTTTCTACAAGACCCACCCCTACAATCGGTTGGACCAGGGATTGCAGGGCTTCGCCCAGGGCATCTTGGGCTCGGCACCCAGCGACGAAATCAACTGCCTGACGATGTTGGCGACCAATGGGGACAATGACGACTGGAAATTTCGATGATCTCACGGCTGCTGACCCAATACGGCATCGACGTCGGCTCGGTCATGAGGCCCGACCCAATGTTGATCGGCGACATGTCCGAGAAGACCTACAACACTTTCTATGTGCCCGAGGCCGTGGGCAGTACGTACATTCCCGCCCAAGATGACTTCTTCATACCCAACGGGATAAAGTCGGTCTTAGGGTTCGGCGGAGTTCTGTCTGCGGGCAAACTGTTCGTGGTGATCATGTTCTCCAAGGCCAGCATTCCCGCCGATGTGGCGAACAAGTTCAACGCCATCGGCGCCAGTGTCAAAGAAGCTGTGGAGCCCTTTGTCGGCAACAAGGTTTTCGCCTAAAATCGGGATAGCGATCGCAGGGACCATTGAAAAAACCACCGGGCCCTGCAGAATCACTGGAGAAACACACCATCGAAGAGAGCCGCTTAAGGGAGTTACTGGTCCAGTTCAAGGACAACGGTATGACCGTGGATACGGCCATGGACCAGTTGCGCGACCTGCCGTACCAGGACATTGGCTTCGCTAAGTTGGACCACCACCGCGCCCTACGGACCGGCTGGCCGGAGGTGGTCTTCGGCAAGGGCAAGACGCCGGAGCAGATAGCCCAGATCGTTAACGCCATGAAGGGCCGCGGCCACCCGGTATTGGTCACGAAATCGGACCAAGAAACCTACCAAACGGTGCTTCAGGACACTCCTGAAGCAGAGTTCTATGAACTGTCCAACGCTATAGTCGTCCCCACGCCTCAGACCACGCCCCTAAAAGTAGGCATCACCGTGGTGACCGCCGGCACCGCCGACCTGCCGGTAGCCGAGGAAGCGGTTTTGACGGCTACCATCATGGGAAATGATGTTACGTTGGTCAGCGACGTTGGCGTAGCCGGTCTCCACCGGCTGCTGGACCAAGTGCCTACGCTTCAGAAAGCGCGGGTGCTGGTGGTGGTGGCAGGCATGGATGCGGCCCTGGTAGGAGTGGTCTCGGGCCTGGTATCGGTCCCGGTGATCGCGGTGCCAACCAGCACCGGCTACGGCGCCAGCTTCGACGGCCTGGCCCCATTACTGAGCATGCTAAATAGCTGCGCACCGGGCGTGTCGGTGGTCAACATCGACAACGGCTTCGGCGCCGGCCACCAAGCGGCCCTCATCAACTACGCCAGCACGGCCGGTGCTGATACCTCCGGGGGCGAGGATGCCCTTATTTCATGAGCCTGGTTTTTCACAAGTCGAAGGTTAGACTGCTTCTGTGAACGCGCGATGGGGCTGCATGATTCTGTCTTTTTCCCTGGCGGCCTTGTTTATTCTGACGCTGATTTCAACTCGTGTCTCAGGGACGCCGTTTTAGCCGTAAGCAGCTGCCCAACCTGACTACCCTCATTCCTCCACCGCATTCTCCAGGTGCTCCAATCTCAGCAGTTTTACTTGCTCATCCAGGCTGATGCTGACCAGGTCTGCGCGCCATGGGGCTTGCTCCAGGCTATCCTTCTGAAGGTAGTCTTGGGCGGTGGCGATTAGGCGGTGGGACTTGGTGGCAGTGACTGATTCTTCAGGGGTGCCAAAAGCCGCCCCACGGCGGGTCTTGACCTCTACGAAGACCATTTCTTCACCCAACTGCGCAATTATATCGACCTCGCCCCAGCGGCTGCGGTAGTTGGTGGCCGACACTTTGTAACCCTTGCCTTCTAGGTACCGGCGGGCATGTTCTTTTCCCCATTTGCCCAATCGGCCTTGAGGCGTGGTCAAGTCCGGCTTTCCGCCGGGAAGAACATGCTGGCCTGAGCCACGGGCGCGAAAGAACGGCGGTGGATCGGGCAGGGACCGAGTTCGTTCAGCCGCTCGAAGTGGGCTCTGGTGGCATAACCCTTGTGTCTGGCGAAGTAGTAGCCAGGGTAGGTCTCCTCCGCCTCCACCATCAGCCGGTCCCGGGTGACCTTGGCGATATTGGATGCGGCGGCGATGGAGTAGCTGCGGCTGTCGCCCTTGACGATGGTGTCGTAGGTGTAGGGGCACTCCCGAACGTGAATGAAATCCAACAGTAGATGTCCGGGGTGCAATGCAAGTTGGCCCACAGCCCGGAGCATGGCCGCCAGGGCTGCCCGGCCGATGCCCATGACGTCTATATCCTCGGGGCTGACCATTCCAACGCCGACGGCCAGCGCGTGTTCGTGGACCACTTGGGCGGCGTGTTCCCGCCGGGCTTGGGTCAATTTTTTTGAATCATCGAGAGATTGGAGCCAGAGCTCGTCGCCGGTCAGGTCAGGGGGTAAGATCACGGCTGCTGCAACCACCGGGCCGGCCAAGGGGCCGCGGCCTGCTTCATCAACGCCAGCCACAAACTGAACACCGCTATTAAGGATCCCAGATTCCAGGGAAAGGTCCGGCATCGGCCACCTCGCAGATCATGCTAAGCAGTTGCCGTGGGCTGGTCCTCTGGAACGCCAGGCTCTATCGTTCCACCGCCCAAAAGCACATCACCCCGATAGAATACCGCAGCTTGTCCCGGAGTTACCGACCTCTGAGGCCGTATAAACCGGACTATAGCGCCGTCGCCGTGCGGGTGGAGCACCGCCGGGGCCTCGTGCGACTTGTAACGAATCTTAACGTTGACGTCCACCGGCCCTTGGGGCGGGTTCCCCAACGGGTAATTCACGGCTGAAACGAACATCTCGTCCTGCATCAGGGCCTCTTCCGGCCCAACGATCACCCGGTGCGTCTCCGGCTCGATCTGCAACACGAACCGTGGCTCCCCACCGGAGATTCCCAGACCCCGCCTTTGTCCGATAGTGAAGTACTCGATGCCCTCGTGCCGGCCCACAACGGTGCCATCCTGTTCTACGATGTCGCCTGGGACGGTGGTCAGCCGCTTCTTGAGAAAGGACTTGTAATCGCCCGAGGGGATGAAACAGATGTCTTGGCTGTCAGGCTTGGCAGCGTTCAGCAATTGGGCGTCTTCAGCCATCTGGCGAATCTCGGACTTAGGGTATGCGCCCACGGGCATCAACGTCCGTTCAAGCTGTTCCTGACCCATGCCGAACAGCACGTAAGACTGGTCCTTGGACAGGTCAACGGCCTTCTTCAGCACAACCCCGTCGGGACCGCGCTCGATCTGGGCGTAGTGGCCCGTGGCGACGTAGTCGGCCTCCAATACGGCGGCCCGTTCCATCAGGTGGCTGAACTTGATCTTGTCATTGCAGGCGATGCAGGGGTGGGGCGTCCGGCCCAGTTGGTACTCGGCGGTGAAGTAATCAACCACCTGCGACTGGAACTCCCGCAGGGTGTTCAGAACGTAGTGGGGAATGCCCAGACGGCGGCAGACGGACCTGGCGTCTTCAACATCGTCCAGAGTGCAGCAACCCTGGTAATTTTGCGGCAGGTCCTCGCCGTCTAGGTTGTAGAGCTTCATAGTGACGCCCACAACGTCGTAGCCCTGCTGCTGCAACAGCAGAGCGGCAACAGAGGAATCCACTCCTCCACTCATGGCCACGACCACTTTTCCCGTCATTCCTTAAAGCTCCGCTACGACCTCTTCTAATGTCCAGACTAGCATAGGGTATAACCGCATTCAATTCCATTCGAAGTGGACGGCTCAACTCGGGCTGGATGCATCCGAAATCTGCGATTCGTAGTAGTCTATATGCGGAGCGTTTACCTAAGGCGATTGGGGAAGACCGATGGCGGAACAAAATCTGGACGAAGTCTCTGAAAACCTGTTCTGCGGGAACTGCGGCACTGGCGTTGTGCCCGGAGCCACCGCGTGCAGTCAGTGTGGCGAGAAGATCGAGCAGGCACACGACCCGCTGGAATTCAGGGACGGTTATCTACCTTATTGTCGAGCCTGCGGAGTGCCGGTGGCCAGAGAAGCAGCTCTCCACTGCAACCAATGCGGCGTCACTCCTCTCTGCAGTGAGCATTTCTTCCCGTCTACCAGGTCCTGCGCGCTTTGCCCGCCCGTTACGGCGGCGGAAGAACAGACGGGCAATGGACCGTCCGACAGGCCTGATGGGCCATGGGCCCAGCCGGCTAGCACATTTCCTTGTCACAGATGCGGTGCCCGCCTCCGCGAGGGAGTGGGTTACTGCCCCAATTGCGGCGCGGAACACGAGGGCGTCAACGCAGACACCAAGTACGTCAGCTTCATGACGCGCGCCGCCGCCGCCGTAGTCGATGTGGTTGGCCCAATGATGGCAAGCGGAATCATCATTGCGCTGATCGATATCCCCGGCATTTTCCCACTGATATTCTTTAGCTACCATACGATCTTCACCTATAAGCTTGGACAGACCCCGGGCAAGATGATGCTTGGGCTGCAGGTCGTGGACGCCAACGACAACCGGCCATCGTTGAAGCAGATCCTCCTACGTGAAGTGCTGGGCAAATTGATCGTATTCCTGGTCATGTTCATCGGCTTCATTTGGGTGCTCTGGGACCCAAAGAAACGCGGCTGGCACGACTACATCGGCGGCACCTACGTGATCAGAAGGGAGCGCCACTAACTCCCGGAGATACCTTCCTGATGCCTCCCGTCCATCTGTCTGCTAAACTGGCCCCAAACATAATCCAGGCACGACAGTAGATGGAGGACCTTGATGGCAGTCACATTTGGCACCTCATTGCCCAGCCGCGGCGAGATGGCCGGCCCGGAACAACTCCGCAGCGTGGCCCAACGAGCCGAGGACCTGGGCTACGACCACGTATGGGTCAGTGATCACATCGTGCTGCCCAAGAAAGTCGACTCCTTCTACCCCTATGCCGCTGACGGCGTGGCCACCTTCCGGCCGGACGAACCCTACTACGAGCCGTTGGCCGCGCTGAATTTCATCGCGGGCTGCACCCAGAGAATACGTTTGGGGACCCACGTGCTGATCATCCCCTACCGCAACCCGGTGCTCACGGCCAAGATTTTGTCCACGCTGGACATGCTTTCCGGCGGCCGGGTGATCCTGGGCGCGGGCGTAGGCTGGATGGAAGAGGAATTCCAGGCCATGGGTCTGGACACCTACAAGGAACGCGGGGCGGTCACCGACGAGTACCTGGAGCTCTACAAAGAGCTATGGACCAAGGAGAACCCATCGTTCCAGGGCAAGTACTATCAGATATCAGATAGCGGATTTGAGCCCAAGCCAGCCCAGAAGCCCCATCCGCCCATCTGGATCGGCGGACACACGGGCTCGGCCATCCGAAGGGCCGCCAAATACGGCGACGGGTGGATGCCCATCGGACTGCGTCCCCCAGCTATCCTCGACCCTGAGGAACTGGGCGGCAAGATAGCGAGGCTGCGTAAACTGACTGTGGAAGCTGGGCGGCCCGAGGACGCGGTGTCGCTGACCTTCAGCACCGGCGTGTTTTTTGACGATTCAGCCGGCAGCTCCCGGGAGATGATGCACGGGCGCCCGGAGCAGATAGCCGCCGACCTCCGTCAGTATCAGGACCTGGGCGTGTCCAACTTCATCATCGGGCTTCAGGGCAGCACCGTGCCGGAGCTGCAGGAAAACATGGAACGATTCTCCAGAGAGGTCATGACCTTAATCCCCGATTAGGCGGAGCAAATTCGGTTTTTACTGCCCCGGTGCGCGATAGGTCATCTCCCTGGCTTTCTGGGCTGCCGCAAAGCCGTCTGCAATCGGAATCAATACAGTTGTCTTAGCGTTGGTTCTTGAACCTGTGCTGGCAACGGCCATCACGAGACTTGCCGCGGTAGTGTTGTCGGAAAACTCGAACACGCCCACAAAATCGTAGTCTCCAAGCAATAGTCGAAGGTTATTATCTGGCCGCCAACACTTTCGACCAAGTCCTTGATCACGCCCGAACGGTCTTCAGGACTAGACACTAAGCCAGACAATCCTTGATGGGTATAACTCCCCTGAATTAGATATTTGGGCATTTAGACGCTGTTATTGAATCCGCTTAGGCCACCGGCGCCTCGGTTACGCCGTACTTCTGCTCCAACTCGTAGACTTCGTCCAGTCCCATCAGCCCGGCCACGTCCCAGCGGGTGCCGTAGCGATCGGGGTTCACGGCCCCGTCTTCCATCAACTCGGTGAACGAGTCCTTGAGTTGTTTATAGATCAGCCAAATGGTGCTGCCGCAGATCATGACCTTGTAGCCGAGGGCATCCATCTCTTTGGTGTTGGCCAGGTCTCCGTTGTACATCCGGGGCAGGGTGGACATGTCTCGGGCGTAGTTCTCGATGTCCTCGCGGCTCTTGATGCCGTCCACGAACACCAGGTCCGCGCCGGCCTCGATGTAGGCGTGGGAACGCTTGACGGTGTCTTCCCAGCCGGTGACAGCGTAGGCGTCGCAGCGGGCGATAACCACGAAATCCGGGTCGGTGCGCGCATCCAGAGCAGCCTTGATCTTTTGCACCGCTTCTTCTTGTGGGATGACCTGCTTGCCGGCGAAGAAGCCGCACTTCTTGGGGAACACCTGGTCCTCGATATGCACGCCGGCCACGCCCGCTGCTTCGTACTCGCGGATGGTGCGCTGGACGTTCAGGGGGTTGCCATAGCCGGTGTCTGCGTCGCAGATGACGGGGATGTCCACCGCTCCGGCGATATATTTGGCGTTGGAGACCATCTCAGTCATGGTCAGCAGGCCAACGTCGGGGAATCCCCGCTCGGCGGATGTGCCCGCCCCGGTCATGTAAACGGCCTGGAACCCCACCGACTCGGCAATCTTGGCATGGAATGCGTTAAGAACGAAGGGCGCAACGGTCAGGCTGTCGGAATTTATCATCTGGCGTAGCTTTGCGGTGGTCTTCATAACCCGGTCTCCTCTCTTGAAACGTGCTTGTTGGCCTGGAGTCTGCGAATTGAGAGCATGATAACGCAGAGGGGGAATGGGTGCCAGCAGAGGGGGTAAATTCCCCTAAGAAGCTTAAAGCACGTAGCTAGACAGGTACTCCCAGCGGATGTCCGACGCCCATCTACCGTGGCTCCAGTCGTCGTCGGCGGCCTCCGAGTGATATCGCAGCAACACCAGCCGCCAGGCACGGGCCACGGAGGGGACGCCAACGTCAATGGCCACGCCTTTGGCGAATTCACAGGCGTCAGCCATGACTGTAAGGGGCAGGTCTGCGTACTCCATGAGGTTAATCTTGGGATGGAAGTCGCCGGTCTCCGGTGGCAGTTCCGCGCCGGGCAGGGCCTCCACCATGGCTACGGCATCGCAGTGGAGAATGGTCAAAGGATGGTTGGAGTCGGGTTGCTGGAAATCCATGAAGATATTTCCCCGGTCCCCAGTCCCGTTTTCGGCGTTCCGGCCGTCGGCCACTCCAAGGCAATTGATGGAGAACCGGGGGCTGCGTTGACGGCTCTCTTCAGCCAGGCGTCCGACGCCGTGGGCCAAATGGTCCAATACGGACTCTGCGCACTGGAAATAACTGACCACGCTCATGCGCAACATGTGCATCTCGGCCGCCCAGGACCCGTACTGCCCGCAGACGATGTTCCTGGCCCGGTAGGCGCGCGCGGTGAACGCGGGCTCCACCTCCAATTCGATGCCCAACCTTGTCGACACTACTTCCTCCTCACTTTAGGGACATCCGGGCTTTAGTTGTTAGATCTCTGATAGCTGATCGGCTAGTTGCGCCAATCCCGGCACTTCCAGGTCCGGTTGCGAGCCGTCGGCGTCAACGTAGGGAATACCGTAGCGATTGATGTAGGCCCCGGCCATGCCGGCTGCCCTGGCTCCTCGGATATCCCACGCGTGGGCGGCAACGTGGAGCACCTGCTCCCCCGGCAGTCCAAGCTCATTCATGGCATGCTGGTAGACACCGGTGTGGGGCTTGTAATAGCCGGCCCCTTCGGCGAGATGGCCCGGTCGACTGGGATGCCCAGCCCGCTTACAGCGCGGTCCAGGGATTCCAGGTCGCCGTTGGAGAGCACAGACATCTCAAATTTGCCCAGCGATTGTATCCGGGTCAGGTGCTCTTTGACGTCTGGGAACAGGGTTGGGGTGGCTTTGGTGGTGACCAATTGCTCGATGTCGTCCTTGGTGTGGGGTATATTGAGCTTGTGGAAAAGCTGGCTCAGGGTCACTCTGCGCACCGTCTCGAATGGGGTCCGGGGGCGGCCCAGCAGCGAGTCTACGTTGCTCTCGTGAAGGTAGGTGGCCTCCCAAGCCTGAATCACATCATCGGCACCACCGGAATAGGCTCTGCCTTCCAGAAATTCCTCGAACCCGGCACCAAAGCTGGCGACTCGATCAAGCAGAGTGCCATACATGTCGAAGGTGATGGCGCGGACGGGTCCAAGGGGTATTTTCTGCATGAAGAACGCCTATGTCGGTGTTGGATTTGCCCCTTACGGGTGTCATCAGTCGGGCGAGGATGAGATGCCTTTAACGTACCGCCCGGTTCGCGATCACCACGGTCAGGGCGATGAATGCGACGATAGCCACGATAGTTGCGGTGACCATCCACTGGGGCATGAGTTGGGAACGTTGTTCGCCGCGCATCTCGCTTAATTGCTCGCCTTCCCGCTCTTCTCTGGGCACTATCTTGAGGATGTCCCGAGCGCGGGCTTCGTCGCCTTCATAGACCAGCAGGTCATGGGGAAGGTTGTAGGCCGTGCCCCAGAGGCCGGGCCCGCCGCGCAGCGAACGGACCAGGCAGGGTATTCCCTCCAGTTGGAGCCGTTGCTCCGCCATTCGGGCCGTGGGCTCGTTGTCGTAGACACGGAGGCTGACCTGTTTCCGGGCCGGTTCCTGGAACATGGCTATATTATAGGGGTTGGATTGGTGAGTTGTTCGTCCCGCTGTTCTTCCTAAGGGCGGGCTTGGCGCTAGGCTTGAAAATGGGTGCCGCCATGCCTAAGAGGTGATATAATACCGGCGCGCACGGCTGGGCCGAGGTGGTGGAACTGGTAGACACGCGGTCTTGAGGGGGCCGTGGG
>Ga0207966_1000151_pt1 | contig 39323 bp, 40 predicted proteins | sample Knorr_S23_td_NAD_FD_185611 | JGI IMG/M metagenome (GOLD analysis project Ga0207966, IMG submission 185611) | Marine microbial communities from Southern Atlantic Ocean transect - Knorr_S23_td_NADW_ad_2500m_LV_B (SPAdes) (version 2) | ecosystem: Environmental > Aquatic > Marine > Oceanic | place...
GGTTCGTTGGCGGAGGACTACACCGTGGGCATGAAGGAAGCGGAGGGAAGAGAGTGGTTCAACGGTCCGGACGAATACTTTCTACTGGGGGACAAACGGGGCGACAGCAACGACAGCCGGGCCTTTGGGCCGGTGTCCGGGGACTCGATCAGGGGGAGGGCCTGGCTCCGGTGTTGGCCGCCACATAGGTGGCGGCCGTTAGGCCGGAGTTAAAGCTTCCAGATATTGCCCACCTGCATGACCAGGTCCACGTTGAAGATGGACTCGGCGGGCCAGCCGGTCATCTTGATCCAGTCTTCAAAGTGCTCTTGCTCCACAGCCTCGCACTCAGTGACCAGTTTGCCACGGCTCAGGTCTCCGTAGACTTTCAGGATCGTGGTGCGGCGGTCTGGGCGCCATTTGCTGACGGCGCTCAGCTTCTCCCGGAACTGCTCTTCCGTAAGTCCGGAAACATTGTGTATCGCTAGAAATCGGGCCATGTCGATCCTTGCCTCGTGTGGTTGTAGGTTAAGAGGGCTGGCAGCTAATCCGTCGGCGGGACAAAGGGATAGGGGATGTCCGCACCGTCCTTCAGGGGCAGCACAACCGTGGCGCTGCCGGGCATGCTCTCGACGCCGTCCTGGGTCTTCATGCCCAGGTCCATCTCGATGAAGCCCATACCGCCCTTCTCATACTTGTTGGTCACTACGGCCCAAACGATCAGGGTATCGCCAGGAACCAGCATGGCGCGGTGCTCAAAGGCGGCCTTCCAGGGCCAGCCTTTTGGCAGGGTGAAGTCCTTCAGGTACTGGGGCACGACACTCTGTTTCCAGGAGCCGTGGACCAGGATGCTGGGGTTCTTGTCGTGGTTCATCCCGAAATCCAGATCGTAGTGGATCCGGTGGTAATTCTCGATGGCCGCGCTCCAACGGAATAGGTGGGTGGGAGTGGGCGAGTAGATGTACTTGGGCAATTCGTCGCCCACGTTCACATCTTCGTAGTAGGTCTGGGTTTTGTTCCGCAACTCATCGGCGGTAGGCCGCTCGTTGTGGGACTGAATCTCTTCGCGATTCATCTTAAGCAGCTCTTCTAGTGGGGCGCTCATGTGAATAACCTCAGACGGTTAATGATTGTTTAAAACTAACGGCGGATCGAGGACTGGCGGGTGATGCAGAGCAGGGCCTTGTCCTGATTCGTGTAGGTGATTTCGCGGGTGATGATCAGGAAGGGTTTGCCGTCTCGGCCCACCCTCTCACGGATGTCGTGGTAGCGGTTCTGGAAGGAGATCACGTCCCCGATGTTGGGGTACTGATAGATCTCGATCTCGTTGCCCGCGTTCAGAGTCCGCACCAGGTGGGTGGGAATCTCGGGAAGTTCACCGGGCCGCTTAACCGAGCCGATGCCGTCGGACATCGGGTTCTCTACAAACGCTGCGGTGATGGCGTCTTCGGCGTCGGGGCGGATGCGCTGGGTCATGTAGCTGATCATGATGGGAGGCACGATGATCGCGCCGTAATGGGTGGACTTGGCGAAGTCCTCATCCCAATATCTGGGGTCCGGGTCCATCACTGCCTGGGTGAATCTCCGCAGATACTCAACGTCCACTGTTCCCCAGGCCTCGATCACTTCGCCCGCCACTCCGATCATGGCTTTTACTTCTGGCGTGAGGACCGACTCGACGTCTTGCGGGGCCTCTTGAGCCATAGCTGTTTCCCTCCGGTGGATTGACGCTTTCAGCCTACCCCAGGCTCACATATTCGTCAACAAATGCGCGAAGCGCCGCTATAAGGGGCGCTGTCCCATCTCCAACAAAGCTTACTGCGGGGGTTTCTGCTTGTGGATTACGTGACGCTGAGATACGATGGCTCTCGGATTGTCGGGGCCCATTATTTGCCCTATTCCGGGAATAAAGTCCGAGGAAAATCTGGGGAAGAATTTGGAGCGCCACCGTCCTGCCAGACCGCCAGCCAAGTATCGTTATGTGATCTTGGCGATAACAGCCGGTCTGCTGGCTGTGACCGCCGCCTGCGAGAACACGGCGACAAGCACACCGCCGCCCGTGATTCCAACTGTAGCTCCATCGGAGACTCCGGCGGCCACTGCGATGACTGCTGCAACTCTGTCTGCGTCATCCACCGAAAATCCAATCAAAGGCCCATTTGTCCGGGTAGATGAAGTCGTTTTCCCAGTTGAACTGGCGGCGGAATCAGAGGAACGTATTCGAGGCCTCTCCGGGCGGGCTTCGCTGAACTCGGGGATGGGCATGCTGTTCGTTTTCGAGAAAGCGGAGCGGTTCCGTTTCTGGATGAAGGAGATGCAGTTCACCCTGGATATAGTCTGGATCGGCCCCGACTGCCAGGTGGTGGATGTCTCCGAAAACGTCCCGTTTCCCGATCCTTCGACGCCGTTAGGCGAACTGCCCTGGTACTCCCCTGAGTCACCGGCCCAATACGTCCTGGAGATAAACGGCGGTGAGGCGGCGTACCTGGGCCTGGGAATCGGAGACCCGGTGAAGTTTCTCGGGGGAATCGACGGCAGGTACGGCTGCTAGCCCAGGCACGAAACCGAACGGCAACAGAAGATAGATAGAAACAGCGAGGGACCTAATAGATGGATATCCTGGTTTCCGGGTCGATGGCCTACGACCGTATCATGGACTTTGAGGGCAAGTTCTCTGACCACATCTTGCCCGACCAGTTGGACAACATAAACGTAAGCTTCACGGTGAACAGCCTCACCGAGAACTTCGGTGGAACTGCGGGCAACATCGCCTACTCTCTGTCGCTGCTGGGAGAGAAGCCGCGCATCTTGGCCACCATCGGCCAGGACTACCACCGCTATTTCGAGTGGCTGAACCAGATCGGCGTTCCCACCGGCGACATACGGGTGGTGGAAGAGGAACTCACCGCCGGCGCGTATATCACGTCGGACACCCAGAACAACCAGATAACCGGGTTCAACCCCGGAGCCATGAAGCAGCAGTCGGGCTTCGATTTTGACTCGGTCGACTCCAAGGACTGTCTGGCCATCGTGGCCCCCGGCAACCTGGGGGATATGACCGACTACACCGCCGAGCACGAGAAGCGCGGCATCTTTTCCATCTTCGACCCCGGCCAGTCCCTGCCGGCTTGGGAGGCCTCCGCTCTGGCCAAGTGCATCAGCCAGTCAAAGATGCTGGTCTGCAACGACTACGAGATGGAAATGATCTGCAACACCACCAGCATGTCCCGTGAGCAGGTGGCTGGGACGGTGGAGACGATCATCGTGACCAAAGGCGGTGAAGGCTGCGGCATATTGACTGCCTCTGGGACGGTGGAGATACCGGTGGTGCCTGCCGATGACGCCGTTGACCCCACCGGCGCCGGAGATGCGTTCCGGGGCGGCCTGATCAAGGGCATAGTCGAGGGCAAGTCTATGGAGCGGGCTGTGCAGATGGGGAACGTGGCCGGTCACTACGCCGTCCGGAAATGGGGCACCCAGCAATACAGCTTCACCATGGACGAATTCAACGGACTGCTGGAAAAGCACTTCGGGCAATAGCGACGATTGCCTCGCCTGCTGGCGTGGGCTACAATCCTTTCGGTTCGACCTACCCGGAGGAGACCAAGCGTAAATTGACTTCAACCCAGTCGCAGCAGGCCCCACTTACTCACGGTCCCCTCGACGGTGTTAAAGCGCTGGACCTGAGCGAGGACATCGCCGGTTCGTTCTGCGGCCGGCTACTGGCCGACTACGGAGCGGAGGTTCTCAAGCTGGAACCGCCCACTGGGGTGTCGCTGCGCCGCATGGGACCGTTCTTCGGCGACGACCCGCACCCCGAAAAAAGCCTGTTCTATCTCCTAATGAACCTGAACAAGAAGGGCGCAACCCTGAACTTGGAAACGGTTACGGGACGGAACATCCTGGAGCGACTAGTTCCTCACGTCGATGTGGTCATAGAGTCCTACCGGCCCGGCTATCTGGCTGACTTGGGCGTGGGATACGACGACCTGCAGAAAGAGAACCCGTCCCTGATCATGACCTCGATTACGCCCTTCGGCCAGACCGGTCCCTACAGCCAGTACAAGGGCGAGGAAGTGGTCAACTACGCCATGGGCCTGATTATGAGCATCAGCGGCGTGCAGGGCGAAGAACCGCTGAAGCACGGCGGGTTTCAGGCACAGTACGAAGGCGGTCTTAACGGTGCAGCGTCGACGTCAATGGCCCTATTCATGCAGAGCAACACCGGAGAGGGGCAACACATCGATATATCGGTGACCGAATGCGTGGCCTCCACGGCCATGGCGACCCAGACCACGTATCCTTTCATGGGCGGCACGCTGCCACGGCGTCGGCCATCCGGCAGCAACTTCGGCCACCCCATGCCCTGCAAAGACGGCTGGATCATCGTGCAGACCGGCGGCGGCGCCACCTGGGACACCATCGCGGACTTCTTCGGCGACCCTCAATTGAAAGAACCCAAGTTCGCCGACCCCGCACAGCGGCTCCGCAACACCGTGGAACTGGACCAGGTGGTCTTGGACTCCATCAAAGACCGGGGCAAGTGGGACCTGTTCACCAAGGCGGCCGAGGCACGGATACTCTTCGGGTTGGTCCAAACACCCTCGGAACTACTGGAATGCCCGCAACTGGAGTCCCGTAACTTCTACAGGGAGATAGACCACCCGGTCATCGGCAAAGTGAAGGTGCCGGCGGCGTTGTTCAACCTGAGCCTGACCCCGTACCAGTACATCCGCCCGGCCCCAACCCTGGGCCAGCACAACTCAGAGATCTACGTGGACGGCCTGGAATACAGCCGAGAAGACTTCGTCCGCCTGAGGCAACTAGATGTTATCTAGCAACCGACTCGAGGAAAGGCAAATGTCCCTTTTCCCGTGCGCGGGAGAAGGCTAGGCCCGACGGAGCCGAGGATCTCGACAAAGTCGGAGATGAGGGCTTCCCCTCGCCAACAACACAGTACCCAGAAACAACCCAAACAATAGCAATAGAAGGAACAAAAATGGCCCGGTTACCCCTGGAAGGCATCCGAATTATCGACTCCACCTACGTGTTCGCCCTGCCCTACGCCGGCGGCCTGCTGGCCGACATGGGCGCGGAGGTCGTCAAGGTGGAAGGGCCGGGTCGTCCCGATGTGACGCGCACGGGCGGTTATGCCGGGCAATTTCCGGAAAACGACATCGGCGATGACTGGTGGAACCGTCCGTCCACCTACAACCTGATCCACCGGGGCAAGAAGTCCATCACTCTGGACATGACCGATTCACGGGGCCGGGACATGTTCCGGGACCTGATCAAGGTCAGCGACGTGGTGATGGAGAACTTCACCCCCAGGGTGATGCGAAGTTGGGATCTGGACTATCCCAACATGAAGAAGCTCAAGCCGGATATAATCATGGTCTCCAATACCGGCTACGGACACGGTGGCGGCCCCTACTCCAGCTATCCCGCCCAGGCAACCACTCAGGAAGCTACCCACGGCCACTGCTGGATCACGGGCTACAAAGACCAGGGACCGGCCAAGGCAGGCGCTTCTTTCGTAGACTTTTTGTCCACCTGGACGGCGCTGTTTGCCATCGGCTCAGCGTTGCGTTACCGCAACAAGACCGGCCAGGGTCAGTGGGCCGACATCGGCATGTACCAGGCGGGCGTGATGTTCATGTCCGAGTACATCATGGACGCTCAGGTCAACGGCCGTGAGGGTGGGCGCATCGGCAACCGCCATCCCTACCGTGCGCCCCAGGGTTGCTACCGGGCATTGGGCGAGGACCAGTGGATCACCCTATCTGTGGGCGATGATGAAGGCTGGGCCGGCATGTGCGAGTTGATGGGCCGGCCGGAACTGGCCTCGGACCCGGACTTCGCTGACCTCTTGTCCCGCCAGCGCAACCACGACCAGATCGACGAGATTATCACGGCCTGGACCTCGGGTGTAGACCGGTATGAGTTGATGCACGCGCTCCAGGGCGTGGGCGTCCCAGCGGGTCCGGTGCTGAACAGCAAGGACATCCACTTTGACCCCCAGTTCAAGAGCCGCGGCTTCTTGGAGCGGGTCGATTACCCCAAGGAGAGGAAGATGGGCTCCCGGTTGTTCATCGGCCGGCCATGGAAATTCTCCAACAGCCCTCTGGCCATCCAGGGGCCATCACCCACCTTCGGTCAGCACAACGAGGATGTCTTGCAGGACCTGTTGGGCTTGGACGCTGAGTCCTACCAAGGTCTGGTCGATGACGCCGTGGTTGCCACGGTGCCCACCACCGGAGAGGCGACCCCCAGAGTGCCTGAAACCGAGTCGTTGGAACGAGGACTTCTTGCTGGTTGGGACCCCGACTACCTGCAGAAGTTGGGCCTGGTTTAGCCTCACTCCCGCTTCCTTGACACCCTCAAATCTTCAGGGCTAAGATTTTACCGAGGGCCCGTAGCTCATTGGTAGAGCAGTCGGCTCATAACCGACTGGTAGTTGGTTCGATACCAACCGGGCCCACCAAGCCCTCAATTTCGACAATATCGGCGCCGCGTATCTTATGTTTCTCTGCGGTGTCTTCCGTTTCTAGACAACTTCTCGCGGACCCATTTGGACTCTCCATCAAAATGGAACTGGTCATCAGGTATATCACCGAAGCTTTGCCGATAAGTGGTTCTAATGGCTTTCATGTCTACAGGATCCTCAGCCAAGGAAACAATTGTGATGTTTCCCGGGGGCAAATCCTCCAGGGCTTCCTCGAACAAGGTCCGTACCGCAATGTCCGTTACGGGAAATGAGTAACCAATGAACACAACCTGCTGGGCCCCGTGCAAGACTTCGCAGGCTCTATGCCAAACCAACCCTAGAACAGGCTGTTGAGCAACGGCGGATTTCAGAAGCACTGGCGGAACCCAAAGAGGCTCTGGTTCCAAGTGAAGCTCAATGTCTGCCGGTGTTGCGGTCCGTTCGCCGAATTCGGGACCAAGTTCGTCCGGCAGCCAGTCCTCAAAATGCATGATTGAGTCCACGGGAGCGATTGAGGGCGCCCGTCTTCGCACTCGCCAGTTGGAGGACTCATGGAGCTTGAGTAGATGCATTGAGGCGCGATCCATGAAGACATTTCGTTCTTCGACCGTAAGTGAAGCCGGGCGACAAAAGAACCAGTATCTTCCGTCAGGGTGCCAATAGGGAATTTCAGTGCCAGGAATGGTTGTGAGCCGGTGGACCTCCCATAGCTTTTGGTCGATAATATCGTCGTAGTTAAACGTGACAACATGCGAGTTGGTTTCGACCAAATGTTTCGCAAAATGCCGAAGCTGATTTTGCCTACGAATTGGAACTTCGACGCCGGACACCCTGGCATGAAATTGCTTACGAAGTTCATAAGCAAGAGCGGCTACTTCGGCCTCAGACCCTCCATAGCTGTCATATGGCATTCCACCTTCCAGCAGGGTCATGAGACGCTCAAGGTCGACCTTGTCCGGTAGAGACCTGTTGAATTCAAGCTCCAACAGCCTGCTTGCATAGGGTAAGCCGAGGAACTTGCTTTGAAGCTCAAGGATGTCGTAGTCATCCACGAGGAGCGGGGGCTTAGGCGCAAAAGTCCGAGTGAAACCCGCGCCCAAGACGAATACGGTGGTCAGATCGGCGACCAAATTGACGGAACTGCCAATCGAAAATTACTGCGGTACACTTTGCTTATGGGACAGGTTCTATCCATCACGACCGATGACATTTTTGATGGATGTACCAGTTGACGAACCAAGAGCCTTGATTCGCTTGGCCTCCCACGTAAGGGCGTCAGCATGCGTAGTGACTAGCCCTATTTTGACGATGGTGGCATCAGGCCAACGGCGGCGATGCTCAGCCGCCCGGCGATCAAAGTCGGTGGTGACACCTACGTAGACCGTTCTCGAACCTGACTTGACTTCGTATCTATACGTGGTTTTCATACTCATCATGTGCTAGTCGGCATCTTCGGTCTACCACAACCGGTTTTAACCAACTGACAAAAAGATTTTCTAACGGCGTTCAGGACTCGAACAAGAGGTTTCCCGCATACGGGCGGGAAAAGACCGGGTTATGATACGCTTTCTTGCCGGTATACTGGCCACTTGTTCCAACAATCCCGGCTCTGGAAGTACCTGAGGACTAACCCATGAAAACCGTTGCCGCTCTGATCTTTAAGGGGATGGCACCTTTGGACCTGTTTGGGCCGATCCAGGTGTTCAACGTTGCCTGCACGCCACGGGAGGATGACTCCACCAAGCCGGACACGGCCAAGCCCCTCTACAAGGTAATCACTGTGGGTAAAGAGTCGGGCCTAGTTGCAACTGGCGCCAACGGCGCCGGCCCGGTGGTGGTGGCGGAGCACGGCATCAAAGACGACTTCGATTTTGACATCCTGCTGGTGCCCGGCGGCGGTGGAACGCGCACGCTGGTCGCCGACCCGGAGTTCATCAACGCCCTGTCGGCCGCTTGCGAACGGGCCGACGTTGTAGCCTCGGTCTGCACCGGTGCCGCGCTGCTGGCCCAGACCAAGATCCTGGACAACAAGGCCGCCACCAGCAATAAGACCGCCTGGAACTGGGTGCTGACCCAGGGCGAGAGTGTCGATTGGGACCCGACGCCCCGCTGGGTGGATTTAGTGGACAAGAACACCGGCAAGGGAATCATCACATCGGCCGGCGTGTCGGCGGGCATAGACATGACCTTGGCTCTGGTGGCTGACCTGGACGGCGAGCAGGTGGCCGAGAACGCCGCCGTATTCATCGAGCACCACCGAATCAAGAGCCCGGCCAACGACAAATTCGCCTACCTGGCGGGCTAATAACTAGGCTATTCGATAACCAGAGGGTAGATATTATGGAGTTTGAGATTTAGGACTCGTTCCCGGTACCGCCTCAAGTGGTCTATGACACCTGGCTGGACTCGGAAGGACACGCCGCTATAACCGGGTCTCCGGCCACCGCGAGCAACGAAGTGGGCGGCGAATTTACAGCCCATGGCGGCTACATCAATGGCAAGAACCTGGAGCTGGTGCCCGGCAAGTTGATCCGCCAGTCTTGGCGCACCCAGCAATTCGCCGATTCGGATCCTGACTCCGAGTTGGAAATCGCGCTGGGGCCGGAGGGAACAGGCACTCGGCTGACGCTGAAACATACCAACCTAACGGGCGACGGTTCGCACTACAAAACAGGCCGGGTCGAGCATTACTTCGACCCGATGAAGGCGCACTTCGAAAGGTAGGACCAAGTCAAAATTGGGCCGGGCAGATGCACGTAGATGTATCAAAAACCGGCCAATATCGCGGGCACGCATGACCGGGCAGCCAAGGCGCCTGTTTCCCCTCATTTCACCTATCGGATTCCAAAAAATCCCTAACGCGCTGTCTGAAGGGTTCCTTGTCGTAGTTCTTGAACAACATGGTGGCGGTGCGCACCGGATTACCGCCGAACATCCGCTCGTATAACACCTGGCGGCCGCTGAAGGCGCTACAGGCAACGTCCCATGCCAGGTGGAAAAGTTGGGCTCGGTCGTGGGCGTTGACGGTGTCGGTGGCCAGATACTTGTCAATCTCGAACGCCAGAGGAGTATCGAAGTCGGCTTCGGCGGGCAGGGCCAGAAGACTGCTGGTGCCTAGGAGCTGGATGATCTCGATCATTCTGGGGTAAGCAGTCCGGCCGAACAATGCGCGGCCTGCTTGTATGGGCCCGGCGGCAGGAGACATAACCCCCCATCGGTTGAGAGTAGCGTCGGCTTCTGCCGACCGGAGACAAGCCCTCATCAAGTCACGGTGCGTGATCAGCTCGGCCACCTGCTCCTGGACGTGGGGAATATTGCCCGAACCAAGAGTCTCCACCATCAGGTCCGCCAGCCCTAGGATGAACTCGGACTTCACCACGCATCGTGTGAGTATCTGATGCCCGGTGTGGGCATTGGATTGGGTGACCGCGCCGTAGTTATTGCATAGGTCCACGTTCCCCAGCAAAAAGATGCGTTCCCAGGGAACCTGGACATCGTCGAAGAACACCGTCGCATCCATCTCATCGAACCGGGAACCCAAAGGATGGTCGAAGTGGGAACGGCCAAGGTCGAAGCTCTCCCGGCAAAGGAATTTAACACCTGGAGTGTCGCAGGGAATCGAGAACGAAAACGACTGGCGGGAGGCGTCTTCGCCCAGGCCGTGGCTGGCCACCGGATATACGGCGATCTCGTCAGAGATCGGCCCGAGAGTCGCCAGGACTTTGCTGCCTCGTACCACGATTCCCGAGTCATTCTCGTCCACCACCGTCAATGCGACTTGGTCACTCAGCACGTCGTTGGGGCCGAGTGAACGGCTGCGCTGCAGGTTCACCAGGGCATGGGTCAGAGCGAGGTCATTTTCGCGGATGTGTTCGTAGTATTTGATCACGTTTTGCTTGAACTCGGGGCGGTCCTGGGCGAAATAGTCGCCTGCCCCCGCCCATGCCGCAAATATGACATTCAAGAAGTCAGGTGACCGGCCCATCATTCCGCAGCTAGCCCATGCCCAGCGCTCCATCATGCCGCGCCGCCGCTCCAAGTCTTCGATGGTTTTCGGAACCAAGAAAGAGAGGCCCACCGGTTGGCCGGTGGTGGGAGAGGCGTAAGTCATCTCCTCCAACAGCGCTGGGTCATTCTGCATGTCGTAGAGCGCCGCCACCGAATTGATGCCGTTGCGAAAAGCCGGGTGGACGGTCACGTCCGCTACGCGCTGGCCATCAAGCCATACTTCACGGGGGCGCTCTTTGAGTCCAAGAATATATTCTTTTCCAGACCGTGCCGGCATTTCGTCTTCTCCTTACCACAGCGCTAATTGATATTGCCGTTGGAGGTGGACAGACGATAGCAACCCCCCTCAGGCCTGTCAATTTTTTCGCAAAGGCGGCTGGGGAAAGATATCTCCCGCCTCATGGAGACCAATTGGACCTAATATCGTCCAATTTCTAAGTGATTAACTAAACCTGATCATTTAATATCTCATGCTGTAGAATGCCATCAACATCTGGCTAGGGATGCTGAGTGGATAACGAAACGCGGAAAAGCGATCTATTCGTCGGACGCTTGGTTGCGGCAGGCCGCACCAATCGAGAGATTGTCGAAGAATTGATCATCAGTATCCGGACCGTTACAACTCACCTCGGCAACATCCTCAACAAGACGGGCGCGGCCAACCGGGCGGAAGCTGCTCTCTACGCTGTCCGGCACGGTCTAGGACCCGAAGATGAAACTGATTCCGGGCCGCAATAATTTGACTCCATCTGAAACATTCGCCGCTCATTTTGATGCCGTGCAGGCCCAGAATGCGCGCATCTACGGGCCATCGCCTACGGGCGATTCCTGGGGCGGGGCGGCGGCCCGGCAGTTCCGGTTTGACCCTCGGCGAGAGTTGGACCGCAACATGGCCTTCATCGCGTCTTATGTCCGGCCGAATGACGTGGTGGTGGATGTGGGTGGCGGGGCCGGACGGGTCTGCCTTCCAATGGCTCTCAAGTGTAAAGAGGTCTTTAATATCGAGCCGTCGCCGGGCATGGGCGCGGAGTTCGAGTCCTTAACGCAGGAAGCGGGGATCACCAACGCCCACTTGGTTCCCAGTTCTCTATCGGAGGCCCAATCGCCCAAGGGCGACATCGCATTCACGGCCGATGTCACCTACTTCGTCCGGGAGATCGTTGATTTCATCCGCCAGATGGAGGCCGCCGCGTCCCGACGGGTCATGATCACCATCTGGAGGGAGCCCCCGCCCAACCGGCGCGCCAGAATCTTCCAACTGGTCTACGGAGAAGAACAGGCTGTGCTGTCCGGCCAAGCCCAGCTTCTGCCCGTGCTGTGGGACATGGGGATCCTGCCGGACGTCCAGGTCCTGCCGGAGCCGCCTTGGTGGGAGAACCAACGCCCACCAACCAGGGAAGAGGCCTTCAAATTAGTCTTGGAAGACCGAGTGATCAAGCCGGAAGACCGGGAACGGGCCGGTCCGTTGATTGAGGCCCACTTTGACGAATTGTTCTCTCCCAGCGAGGCCGGGTTTGTGCCGCAATGGCGTGCCGACATGAAAGAGTTGCTGATCACCTGGGAAGCTGGGAACTAGCCGACGAACGCGGCTGCCATTGACACCCAGCTAGGGCACTGCTAGATTTTGGCATCCTTGAAGCTGGTCTCAACCGGCATTTTTCGTAGGCTAGATGAGCGACTCAGTCCTTCCCCAGCGTGATTCCGACATCAGTCGGGAGGGAGTGACCGCCTTCGCCGAGCGGCGCAAAGCCAATTACGGCGAGTCGGCCAGTTAGAATATTAGGGACTAGGAGGGCTGTGTCATGGCTGAGAAGAAGATTTCTTGCGCGTTCGGAGTCGACCTGGACGCCGTTGGCGGGTGGTTGGGTTCCTATGGAGGAGAGGACTCCCCCGACGATATCTCCCGGGGCATGTTCGCCGGAGAGGTGGGTACCCCGCGTCTGGTCAGGTTGTTCGAGCGGCTGGGAATCACGACCACATGGTTTATCCCCGGCCATTCTATGGAGACCTTTCCCACCGAATGCCAGAAGATCGTCGACGGTGGCCACGAGATCGGCCTCCACGGATATTCCCACGAAAACCCCATCGCCATGTCGCCCGAGCAGGAAGAGGCAGTCCTGACCAAGTGCATCGACCTGATCACCAAGATATCCGGGAAGCGGCCCACCGGCTACGTGGCCCCGTGGTGGGAGTTTAGCCACATCACCAACGATCTCCTGCAGAAGCACGGCATCAAATACGACCACAGCTTGATGCACAAGGACTTCGAGTGTTACTACGTGCGGAAGGGAGACCGCTGGACAAAGATCGACTTCTCTCAACCGGCCGAGCATTGGATGCATGCGCTGGTACGCGGCGAAGAGACCGACCTGGTGGAGATACCTGCCAACTGGTACCTGGACGACCTGCCGCCAATGATGTTCATCAAGGCCGCGCCCAACAGCCACGGCTTCGTCAACCCCAGGGACATCGAGCAGATGTGGCGGGACCAGTTCGACTTCGTCTACCGGGAATACGACGAGGCGGTCTTCCCAATCACCATCCACCCCGACGTCAGCGGCCGGCCTCAAGTACTGTTGATGCTGGAGCGGTTGGCGGCCTACATAATGTCCCACGACGGGGTCCAGTTCAGGACTTTCAACCAGATAGCGGACGATTTCTTGGCGAATCATCCACGGCGGTAGGGATTGGGGGGCGTAGGGGCTGATCGGGAACCTGCCCTGCCCTAGGAAGGTGTGATGTCATTCGAGAAGAGCGAACGGCGCCGCACGGCAACGTGGTCTCGTGACTCGGGATTGGTCTACGCAAGGCCGGGCTGGGTGGAAACCCGCCCCTACGGTCAATCGCCTCTTAAGGAAGAAGGCCTTATTAGCGTCACCGCTAGAAGCCCAAGAAAAATGGAAAAAAGTACTCACTTTCTCATAGATGAGATTCTAACTCCGGAAACCCAAAGTTAAGTGTGAATTCGGCAAGAATCTGGGCGAAATGGTTGGCCCAATCTCCAACACGGACTTGCTCGCCTAATATCCTGGGCCAGTCCGCGCGTTACGGCAAGCCGTTTTTGTGTCTACCAGGGCTGCCCCGCGGCTGAGGGGTGTGGCATAATCCCATTGCCAAATTCGATATCAGACCGCTTGGCCCCGGAGGGTCGATGGACTCAATCGCCTTTATCACAGACTGCCTGGCCCAGGTACACCTGAGGCTGATGGCGACCTGCTACGACCTCAGCAGCGAGCAGTTGGTCTGGCGGCCCGCGCCCACGGCCAACAACATTGGGTTCATCCTGTGGCATCTGGTCCGGAACGAGGACGCTCGGGTCACCAACACCGGTAAGCTGGGCGCGGACCTTTGGGCTACCGGTAGCTGGCACGAGAAGTTCGGCCAGCCGGCCCCGGCCCCGGACCCCGGCGACCGTATGGGACTGCGGGCGTTGGCAATCCCTTCGCTGGATGTGCTCGTGGGCTATGCCGAGGCGGTGCACCAACGGACCCTCGGGTACCTGGCTGTCTTGACGCCGGATAGCCTGGACAAACTGCCCGACCCGGCACGCCTGGAATATGACGTGAGCGGATCCCTCCGCCACCTGATAACCCACAAGAACAACCATCATAGCCAGATCGACTACCTTCGCGGCCTCCAAGACGAGGTTTGGGACCTGCCCAAGGGCACCGGGGTGGTCCTCCTCTAACCGGTCTGCCCGCTTGAAACGCCACTAGACCAACGGAGTGAAATATGGCTGCCACACGTTCCGCCATCGGAAAGTCCATCGTCAGGGGAGAGGGCCCGGACAAGGTCTCGGGGAAGGCGATCTATGCCGCCGATATCTCCCAGCCGGGCATGCTCTGGGGCCGGGTACTCCGCAGTCCTTACCCCTACGCCCGAATAGTGAGCATCGACAAGTCCCAGGCTGAAGCGTTGCCTGGGGTTCACGCCGTCGTCACCGGCCAAGACATACCAGACACCAAGATCGGCCGCCGCATGGTGGACATGCCTATATTGGCGCGCGACGTCGTTCGCTTCGTCGGCGAGAAGGTGGCCGCAGTTGCCGCCGATGACAAGGACGTCGCCGACGAAGCCCTGCTCCTCATCGACGTGGTTTACGAAGAACTGACTCCGGTCTACGACGCCGAAGAAGCAATGGGCGTAGACGCCCCAGACCTCCATCCCGATATGGAATCGTACCAAGGACTTCCCCAGCCCCCCTCCGGAATCAAGAACGCCTTTGCCCACATCACCTGGGAGAAGGGCGACATCGAGCAAGGGTTCAAAGAATCGGACCTGATCTTTGAACACACATTCAACGCCCAGTTGATGCATCAGGCCTACATCGAACCCCATGCCTGCCTGGTCAGCGCTGATCCGGCAGGCATGGGTGTCCAGATCTGGGCCAACAACAAAGACCCCTACATGCTGCGGGACCAACTTGCCCACACCTGGAGCGTTCCAGCCGAGAGCATCGTGCTCTACCCCAGCACCATCGGCGGCGACTTCGGCGGCAAGGGCTCGTTCATGGATGTGCCGCTTTGCTACTACCTGTCCAAAGCCTCGGGCCGTCCGGTCAAGATGGTCATGGACTACATCCAGGAGCTGATGGCCGGCAACCCGCGCCACCCGGCGGTGATGACTATCAAGACCGGCGTTATGAAGGACGGCACCATCAAGGCCCGGCAGGCCAAGGCGGTGTTCGACAGCGGGGCATACGGCGCCTTCAAGCCGACCGTCTATCTACGGGGCGCCGACCATCTTTGCGGCGTTTACAAGGTGCCTCATGCCAAGATTGACAGCTACACCGTCTACACCAACAACGTCCCCCGGGGCCACATGCGGAGCCCAGCCAAGCCCCAGGTGGTTTTCGCCGTTGAATCTCACATGGACATGATTGCCCAGGAGCTCGGCATGGACGCCTACCAGTTCCGGCTGAAGAACGTGATGCGCGAGGGCGACTCCTCGCCCATCGGCCACCACTGGCAGCAGATCAAGGCCCTGGAGACGTTGGAAGCAGCGGCCAAGGCGGCTGGGATCGATCAGCGACTCCCACCCAACACCGGGAGGGGTATGGCTATGACCGACCTGGTCCAGGGCACAGGCCAGTTCGCGGCCAAGATCAGTCTCAGCGAAGACGGCGACCCCCAACTGCACATGGCCTTCTGGGACACGGGCACCGGGTCGCACACCGTGCTGCGACAGATGGTGGCTGAGGAACTGACCCTGGACACTAAAAATGTGCAGATCGTCCTCGAGAACACGGCCAAGATGCCCTATAGTTCCGGCTCCGGCGGCAGCCGCGTGATGCACACCGCCGGACGGGCTGTGGTGAACGCGGCTATAGAACTTCGCGGCAAATTGGTCGAAGCCGCCTCGCCTTTGTTGGACGCTCCGGAAGATCAGGTTTCCATGCAGAATGGGCGCTTGGTGGCGGCCGGACGCAGCGTAACGATCGCCGAGGTGGTCGCCCGCACCGGTGGAGAGAGTCTGACGGGTGAGGCCATCTTGACCTCGGAGATGCCGGAGCTCACGTCTTTCTGCACCCAGATTGCCGAGGTCCATGTCGACCCGGAGACCGGCGAGATCACGGTCAACAGATTTATCACGGCCCACGACATCGGCGCCATCTTGAATCCGCTGAACCACCAGGGCCAGGTGGAGGGCGGCATGATCCAGGGGCTGGGCTATGCCTTGATGGAAGAGCTGGAACTGGAAGACGGCCACATCTCAACGCTGAGCTTCGGCGACTACAAGATACCGACTTCCGCCGATGTCCCGATATTGGAAACCGTCCTCATCGAGGGCGACGCCGGCCCCGCGCCCTACGAAAGCAAAGGGATCGGAGAAAGCAGCAACATCCCTGTAGCCGGCGCCATAGCCAACGCCGTCTTCGACGCGGTGGGCGTGCGCATAACAGATTTGCCGGTCACGGCGGACAAGGTGCTGGCGGGGTTGCGGGGGAATAGGGCAGGCAATTAATCACATTGATCGTGTGACTAAATCATGTGTATTATAGATGCGATTAGTTCGTGTGGAGGAACGGTATATGCGAACACACGTGATTCTGCCAGAAGACCTGGTAGAGGCTGTTGATGCGCAGGCTGGCAAGGGTAAACGGAGCCAGTTCATCGAAGAGGCAATCAGGGAGAAGTTGCGCATAGACGCCCTGCATGCCGCGCTTGAAGCAACGGCGGGAGCCTTTTCAGCAAGCGATCATCCTCATTGGGACACCCCTGAAAAAGTGGCTGCATGGGTTAGAGATTCGCGGCGCCAGAGCGATGAGCGCATAGATAGATACCCACGTGGCTAACTATCTTCTAGACACCACTGCGTTGGTCGATTTTCTGAACGGACGCCAGGAGGTGGTCGATTTAGTTAATTCCTTGGCTGGCCCACGAGATCGATTAGGGGTCTGTTGCGTTAGCGTGGCGGAGCTTTTTGCTGGGACTAACCAAGAGAGGCGCGCCGCTGCGGACCGGTTGATCGGGGTTATGGATTACTACGATGTGTCGTTGGCGGCAGCCAAAGAGGCTGGCCGGTACAGCTATGAATTTGCCCGGCGGGGAACCCCCCTTTCTACCACCGACACTCTGATAGCAGCCACCGCTATTGCTGAAGATGCAATCTTGATTACCGCCAACATCAAAGACTTCCCCATGGAAGAGATACAATTATTGGAGCAGCCATAACGAATGCAATTTGGAATGTTCGGGAGCGCTCAGGCTAAACGGGGCGGACCCAATGATGATAGCGGCGCCGGGTTCCGGGAGTTCGTGGAGCGCAACGTTGAAGCGGAATCGCTGGGCTACCACAGCACTTTCCTGGTGGAGCACCACTTCACCGGCTTCGGCCAGGTGTCTGCGACGTTGAACCTGCTCGCCTGGATCGGAGCTCGCACCACCTCGCTGCGCCTGGGCACGGCGGTGATCGTGCTTCCGTGGCACAACCCGGTGTTGCTCGCAGAGCAGATTGCCACCTTGGACCTCTTGTCCAACGGCCGGGTCGACGCCGGGATAGGCAAGGGATACCGCATGAAGGAGTTCGAAGGGTTCTCCATTTCGATGGATGAAGCGGACGCCCGCTTCGAGGAGTGCCTCGAGGTGATGCTGAAGGCCTGGACCTCCGATACCCCGTGGTCGCATCAGGGGACCTACTGGCAATACAACGAGGTGGTGGTCGAGCCGCCCAGCACCCAGAAGCCTCACCCGCAGATTTGGATGGGCGCCGGGAGTCCCAGGTCCGTCAAGCAGGTCGCACAGTTGGGCTTCAACATGCTGTTGGGCCAATTCGACTCGTTCGAGATGATTGCCGAGGAAGTTGCGCTGTTCAAATCGGAGGTCGAATCCCTGGGCCGGGTCTTCGATCCGATGAGTGTGGCGGTGGCCCGCTCAGTTAACCTCGTCGACTCCACCGCCGAGTACGATCAGGCGCTCGAGAGCCGTATGGCGGCCCGCCGCCGTACCCAAAACCTGGCCTTACGGCCCGACTTCCAGGACACCCGGGACTCAGCCGAAGCAGGGACCATCTACGGCTCTCCCGACCAAGTCAGCGAGAAGATCCAAGCCCTTCATGACATCGGCATCGAATACGTCCTACTCAACGCTCCGGCGGGAATCTCGACGTTACGACGTTTTGCCGAAGACGTGATGCCGGGGTTCCCCGGAGACAATCAAGCAGCCGCGAAGCGGTAATGCGAAATCCAAGGACCACACCCCCCGCCTCGCAAACACAAAAAGCCCCTCACTTGAGGGGCTTTTAAATATCTGTATTCGCCGGGCAAAAAAATAGCGCTTTCAACAATTTGTGAAAACGCTCCGCTATCATAGCATGCGGGATGAAGAGTTGTCAACCTTTTGTGACTAGATTTGCAAAATACCGCATTCCGGTACTCTACGCAAATCAGCGTATTGAAGCTTTATCCCTCAGGGGCGCCGTCTGCAACTCTCCCACATCAGGGCGCGCTTTTTATATAATGAACCATCGATTCTGGACAACCATTTTCCTGGAGGAACTCCAACCCAATATGCGAACCAACACCACCAAGGCCAAATTGGCCGAAGGCAAAGTAGTCTACGGCGCGATCGTCAGCCGCTTCGCCCCCGACATCGTCGAGATCTTCGGGGCGATTGGCTACGACTTCGTGATGATCGATTGTGAACACGGACCCATGGACCTGGACCAGACAGAGCACATGGTCCGGGCCGCCGAATCATTCGGCATCACTCCTATCGCACGCATCCCGAACCACGAAGATTCGACCATTCTCAGGTTCATGGACCGTGGCGTGCAGGGAATCATCGTGCCCCATATCAACACCCGCGAGGACGCCGAGTCCACCGTCAAGGCCGCGCGTTACTACCCGGACGGCCACCGGGGATCAGCGGGAAGCGGGCGCGCCCACGATTACGGGACGGGCGGCGTCGACTCGGCAAGCTGGATCAACTCCCAGGTGATGGTCATCCCAATGATCGAAGAGACCCAAGCCGTGGATAACCTGGACGAGATCCTCGCTGTCCCTGGCGTGGACGTGCTCCACGTGGCCGCCGGTGACCTGGGTCAGAGCATGGGCAATCCGGGACGCGAGGCGGTCCGCGAGGTCATGAGCAAAGTCCTCCCCAAGATCAGGGCCGCAGGCAAGAACGTGGGCGCGGGCGGAAACTCCCCGGCCGACGCCGCCGGCGTGGCTGAGTTCATCAACCTCGGCGCGAATTTCATAACCGTGTCCTCCCAGGGACTGCTCCGGCTGGCCGGACAAGATTTCCGCAAACGAGTGGAAGAAGCGCTGTAGTCTTCCACCGATCCCCTCAGGATGAGTAAAAGATGCTTGACCTACTGATCACCAACGGCCTGGTAATCGACGGCTCCGGCAGCCCCGGCTTCTTCGCCGCCGTGCTGGTCGAGGGCGACACGGTCACCGTGCAGCGGGGCGACGTCTCCAACCTGGACGCTGCGCGGACCATCGACGCTGCGGGCCAGGTTGTGTGCCCCGGTTTCATCGACCTGCACTCCCATGCCGGGCTGACCATCATGGGCGAGCCGCACCACGACCCCAAGGTGCGACAGGGCGTGACCACCGAACTGGTGGGCATCGATGGCATGTCCCATGCTCCCTTCAAATCGCGAGAGGAACTGGAACGCTACATCTGGCAGGACGCCGGCCTGAACGGTTACCCACCTCTGCCCACCGACTGGCTGACCGTGGCCGGCCAACTTGCCAAGTACGACGACTCCGTGGCCATCAACATGGCGTTCATTCTGGGCAACTCTCCGGTGCGCATCTGGAGCGTGGGCTGGAACGACCGGCCCGCCACTCCCGCCGAGCTCGACGACATGAAATCGGTGGTCCGTGAGGCGATGGAAGAGGGCGCGTGGGGGCTGTCCACCGGCCTCGACTACCCGCCAGGTTCTTACGCCAGCACGGCAGAGTTGGCGGAACTGGCCGGTGTGGTAGCCCGGTTGGGCGGCCACTACCACACTCACACCAGGGCCAGCCTCCGGTCCCAAGGCCTGCTCGCCCCCTGGGAAGAAGCCCTCGACATTGGCCGGGGCGGCGACTGCCCGGTGCACCTGACCCACTACCGGCAGAGTGCGGCCGGCGTGGGCAGCCACCTGGACTATCTCGACTTGGTTGAAAACGCCCGTGACGAGGGCATGGACGTGACCTTCGATTGCTACACCTATCCGTACTCGGGCACCACACCGACGATCGGATTGCCCCATTGGGCCAAGGACGGCGGGCCGGAGCGGCTGATGGCCGCCCTCAGGGACGCCGATGACCGGGAGCGAATGAAGCGGGAAGTGACCCGGGACCGGCTGGAGAATAACTGGCTGACCAACTTTAAGCAGCCCCAAAACATGCAGTACGACGGCAAGTTGATCACCGACATCGCCGAGATGCGAGGCGGCCAGGACCCGGCCGACACCCTGTTCGATCTGCTCATCGAAGAGAACTTGGGCATCTCCACTGTGGGACTGGGCACCAACGCCCAAACGCTTTACGCCTTCGTCTCCCACCCGGCGGGCATGATCGCCAGCGACTCCATTTTATTTGGCGAATACCCCAACCCGCGGACCTACGGCTGCTTCCCCATCGTGCTGGCTGAATTCGTGCGGGCGGAAAAGCACCTGAAATTGCCCGAGGCCATCCGCAAGATGACCTCATTCCCGGCTCAACGCCTCGGCTTGCCCGACCGGGGCCTGCTGCGAAACGGCTTCAAAGCCGACATCGTCATCTTTAACCCCGACACGGTCAAGACCCACGCCACCAAGGAAGACCCCAAGCACTACCCGGTGGGCATCCACTACGTGATCGTGAACGGGAAAGTAGTCATCGAAAACGGGGAGAACACTGGTGTACTGCCGGGCCGGGGTCTGCGCCGGGGGCGTGCGTCGACCTAACCGGGATATGAGACAATACCTTCTTCTATATCTGAATAAATAATCGTGGGGTAACTCCAAATGGCCGCTGAAACAGGGCTGAAGAAAGTTCGGATAGCCGCGATGAACCCAGTCCATGACCTGGCCGTCTTGGTCGCCCACGATGAAGGCCTCTTCCTGAAAGAAGGGCTAGACGTTGAGATACTCAAGACTCCGGGGACTGGAACCCTCGGCGGAGACACGCAGGGTCTTCAAAAAGACGTGTTCGACCGCGCCATGTGGTCTCCTTTCAACAGCGGAGAAGTGGACCAGTACCGCATGTGTGAGTGGGGTGTGGTGAAGCGCACGGTGGAAGCGGTCTCTAGCAACCAAAGGCCAGGGAAGATCGTAGCCCTTGGCGCCGCCATGTCCAAGATGGCCATCGTCACCGGGCCCAACAGTAACATCTACGAGCCGGAGCAACTGAAGAACACCCCGGTGGCGGTGAGCACCTTCAACGGCTCCCACTTCACCACACTCAAGATGCTGGAAGGCTTCATCAGAAAAGACGAGATTCAGACCACCAGCGGCGGAACTATGCTCGAGCGTCTGGAGGCCATCAAGAAGGGAGAAGTGGCCGCCGGAAATTTCTACGAGCCATGGATCAGTATGGCGCAGAAGCAAGGGTTCAGGGTCATCATGGAGAGCCACTCAACCCGCAGCGAGGCGGCCGGTGAGCAGTTGGACGGTCCGACGCTGGCAGCCATGTTCCGGGCCGAAGCTGTGGCCGCTGGAATGATCAACGCCGACACCAAGAGCTATACCCACTACTTCGTCGACGAGGTCCGAGGTCTGCTCGAACCCGATGATTTTCAGCATTGGCGCTTGCTCTACGCACCGCCCGTGCCCTACACCCGGGAACGATTCGAGGACACCTACAATTGGATGCTGGGCTACCCAGGAATAGTCGAACCCGGTTCCACCTACGAACAGGTAGTAGACAACCGCGCCTGGGAGTAGCGGCTAGCGCCCGTCGAATCATGTTCCTTATCCCGCGCACGGGAGAAGGTTAGGATGAGGGCGCCTCTGCCTCTCATCCAACCAAGTGTCACCACAGCAACCCCCTCTCCAACTCTCCCTCATTCTGCGGAAGGACGTGCGCGAGGGCAATCTAGGAACCGCCCAACCTCTCCAGCAACCCATCCACAGCCTCACAGTCCTTACAACCCCCAGCCGCAAGCGGAGGCGCATCCATGCCCCAGATGCTCCGCGCTTTCCGGAGCAGGGGCGGCAACAGACTGCTGGTCCTGAGTTCCACTGGCACGACCTTGGCGTGAAAGCCCATCGTGAAGCCTTTGGCGTCCACCAACTCCGGCTCCTGAGCCGTCTCTTTATCTGTGGCTGGTTCCATGTAGACCAGGGCTAGCTTTGATACGGGCGACAACCCCTGCCGCTCAGCGATCAGCGCGTAGGCATTCAACTGGACCTCGTAATTGCTGAACATGCCCGGGCGATCAGGGTTGTAACGGGATGTCTTGTAGTCGACGATAACATAAGACCCATCGGCCAGTCTGAATATGCCGTCGGCCTCTCCCCTCAGGGTGATTCCAGTCTCCTCGTCCAGCGTCTTGAAGCTGGACCAATGGGGCGGCTCGATGTACTGGCCGGCATCCCCCAACTCAGCCAACCACGGCGGGGCGTGGCCCTCCCGGTCGAAATGGTTGTGGACGATCAGCTTGTTGTAGCGATCGATGCTGCTGAAGATTCCGGGAAAGCTCTGGTAGGGCAGGTTCTTGACGTGCAGTCGGACCCAGGCGCAGCGGGGGCAGAATCTTGCCCTGGCGTATGTGCCCAACTCAGTGGCCGAAATCGTAGGCCCTGACTGGACCTCGCCGTCCGGCCACAACTGTTCTTGGGCCATGCTTTAAGACCGCGCCATAGGGTTAATCGTCGGAACCGTCTCCGCCACCGGCTGCAGGTGCGATTACGGGAGCGCCGCCGGATGTCCGGGCTTCGGGTGGCAAGGCGTCCTCCCAGTCCGGCAGTTGGTGTTGGTGTGTGGAGGGCAAGAAAAGGATGCAGATCACCGCGGTGGCGCTAAGACCGAAGGCCAACCAAAGGGACCAGGTATAGGTGTCTGTCCAGTCCTTGAGGAAGCCGCCAAGCACCGGTCCGATCGCCATTCCGATGCCCGCTCCGGCCATCTGCCACCCATAGGTAGTGCCGGTGGGAGCGTCGCCGTAATACTGGCGGTTTATGACCGGGAATGCTGTCATCTCTCCACCCATACCAATTCCGAAAAGCACAGCAAAGATGAAGTAGGTCGATAGTTGTTGATCTGCGATCAGCAACAGTAACGGGAAAGTCTGCGCCGAAAAAACGAGTAACATTACGATCTTGCTGCCGAACCGGTCCGCCAAGATCGGGACTGCGAACCGCGTGACCGTGCTAACCACAGTAAGAGTGATGTAAACCGCTACTGCCAACCCTTTGGAGTGGCCGTTAAAGGTCATCATCGCAACCAGCAAGATGAGAATGATGTTATGACCGGCGCAGCCCCAGAAATGGATCCCCACCAGGTTCCAGAAGGCGTTGGTCTTCTGTGCCTGCTTCAGGAAGACGTTGGTGCGGACCTTGGCCACTTCATTGTTCTGCATGCTCCGGATGGGCTCGTCGTCGGGCGCGCCCCACTGACGCAATCCGATGTCTGCAGGCTCGTTGTAGAAGAATTTGACCAGGAGCATCAGGACTGCGCCGCCGACGAGACCTGGAATCAAAAAGGTCGCCCGCAGACCGAATTGGTCAAAGAGGATGAAGACCATTAAGATCGCCGCGCCCGTGCCCAGTCCCTGCAGGCCCTGCAAGATTCCCATGGCCAGACCCAATTGCTTCCGGAACCACAGTGTTACACCGGAGACCAACGTGACTTGGAAGGCGGCCATCCCCACTGCCAGAATGACGCCGAAGTAGAGATAGAACTGCCAAAGGCTTTGCATGAAGGCCGTCAGAACCATCCCGATGATGAACAACACGCCGCCCGCCCACATGATCCGGCGGACGCCCCAGCGGTCACCGAGCCAGCCGCAGACGGGAGCTACAGTTCCCGATACGACCCATTGGATGGTGAAACCAGCGGCTATTGCGCCGATGCTCCAGCCGAATGGTTCTTTTTCAAACTCGTCCACCAAGATGGCGGCCGCAAAGCGCATCCCTGAGGTGGTCATCCACATGATCGAAGCGACGCCGACGATCACCCAGGAGTAATGGACATTTCGCTTGCCAACAGCGAAACCGGCCGGATTGAGTCCGAACCTAAACATGCTCCCCTCCATCGCAGGTGCCCCATTGTACATGCCGACTGTAGGCGGTTCAACGGGGTGCGCGGAGGTTTAGCGGCAGGACGTTACGGTTTCATCGATCCCGCGGTGATTCGTTACGTAAACCGTTGAACACTAAGCGTCTATCAGAAGTCCAGGGTTCAACACGCCGTTGGGGTCCAGCGTTTGCTTGACGGCCTTTAGCGCCTGGGCGAATAATTCCGGGCGTTGCTGGTCGTACCAGGGGCGGTGCAGCCGTCCCACGGCGTGATGGTGGGTGATGGTGCCGCCGGCGGCCATGATAGCGTCCGACGCGGCCCGCTTGATCTCGGCGTACATCTCCAACTCGGCGCCCAAGCGTCCCATGCCCTCAAAGGTGAAGTAGGGTGCCGGACCGTCGGTGTAGACGTGGGTGAACCGGCAAGAGACCGTGCCACCACCGCAGACCCGGTCCAAGGCTTCCCGCAGCGCTGCCCGGACTGACTGGTCCAACGCGGGCCAACGGTCCCAAGTGACGGCAGTCTCCATGGTCTCAGTCACGAATCCCAGCCCAGCCTGATGGTTCTTCATGTAGGGCGCGTTGAGGAATGAATTCCGCCACGCGCCAACCGAGCCCTGGCGGCCGGTGTCCCCAATGGAGCTTCCACCGGACCCGTCAGCGATGCGGATATTGGCGTCGTCTATAGTCCCACCGGCTTCCCGGGCGATGTCCACGGCATGCCGGATCAACTCGCCCTGGTGCACTTCGGCCGATTCAAACCCCAGCAGCAGCAAGGCATTAACGCCGTCCATGCTAGCGGATGCAGCGGCCTCCACCGGGTCTAACAGGCGGCAGTTGGCGGGCCACATCTTGGTCTGCACGATGCGGCGGGCGGCCTCGGCCCCGGCGGCGAACGTCGCGAAGGTCACCCCAGCCGACGCCCGGAAGACCGGCCGGGCCTGGATGCGCATCCAGGCTTCGGTGATGATGCCCAAGATGCCTTCGCTGCCGATTGCTATCCGGTCGGGGCTGGGGCCCGCGCCGCTGCCTGGCAGACGCCTCGATTCCCATAGACCGGAAGGCGTCACCATTCGCACAGATTCCACCATGTCGTCTATATGGGTCTGGTTGGTGGCGTAATGACCTCCCGAACGAGTGGCGATCCAGCCTCCCAGCGTGGAGAACTCGAAGCTCTGCGGGTAGTGGCGCAGGGTGAAGCCGTGGGGGCGCAATTGGTCTTCCAACGCCGGGCCATAGACACCTCCCTGGATGCGGGCCGCCCGGGAGACGCCGTCGATCTCCAACACCTGGCCGAGACCTTCCATATCGATGGTCACGATGCCATCGTAGCCTTCGGGCGGTTCGAACCCGGCCACGGTGGAACTGCCGCCGCCAAATGGGATGGCGGCATAACCCGATGACGAGCACCACTCTAGCACGGCTTCCACTTCCTGCTCGTTGCGGGGGCGGGCGACAACGTCGGGCGGATTGGGGAAGTCCAACTTGAACGCGCGGATGCGGTCGCGGAAGCTGCGTCCGTAGGTGTGTACCGCCCGGTCGTGGTCGTCGCTAACGCAGATGGCGGCCAATGACGATGGCGGCGTTATGCGGGGTTTGCGTAGGGAGAGGTCGCTTGCCTTAGGCGGCGTCACCGGCTTCAGGTCGACTTTATACCGCTTGGCGAGTCCCCCTGCGGCAGTCTTCATCTGCTCGGCGGTGGGTTCGTCCGACTCGTGACCCCAGGCCCAGAAACTTCGCTTGGCCATGGCCGTCTCCTATCTGCCCGAGTCTAGTCGGCCATCTCGAATCGTTCGGATTCCGCCGGTTTAGACCACAGATCGGCCGCGCCTTGCATGGCCGTGGCCCGTTCGGGACTGGCCCGCCAGGCGTCATAAATCTTGTTTGAGTCCCAAGTAACAAGTGTGGATATCTTGGTGGGGTCTTCCTGGGAGATGAAAGTCAGGCGGTGCCCGTAGCCGGGGGCCTTGCTCTGGGCCAACCCGTTGCCGTCCAACAGTGTTTTGGCCTCTTCAACTTTGTCCGATTTCGCCCAATGGTGGGTGAGTACGCCGATCATCGTATGGGCTCCTAAATTGATTCTAGATTACTTATCTTCAGGCGTGAGTATATCACTCGTCCTGGCCGTCTTTGACCTTGAGAATGCGCCCTACCACAAAGGCGACCACCGCGGCGCCGGCGCTGAGTACAGCGCCCATCTTTGCTGGGTCTTGGAAGGCCGGGTCCTCGTAGGCTTTGCCGGCCACAAACAACGCAACGGTCAGGCCCAGGCCGGCGACGATGGCGGCCACAACCAGATGCTTCGTGCCCATGCCCTCGGGTAGAGGGAACCCGAACCGGGCTCCAAGCCAAGAGAACAACGTGATGCCAACGGTCTTGCCGACGATCAGCGAGATCAGCACTATAAATGTGACCTGGGTGATGCTGGCGAATGCTACACCCGCATTCATGAAGGCGAAGAAGAACAACCCAAAATCCACCGGCAACTTGAGTTGGTGCTCGAAGTGGTCCAGCGGCGCGTGGCGGTGGTGCAACTCTTGGGTGTTTTGGGCGGTCTCTGCCGCCAATTGGTCGTCCAGCACGGCCTCTGCCCCGCCAGGGTGCGTGTGCGGGTACTCGTTCTCTTCCTCTTCAAACATCCCGTGGGTGGTTGGGGGTCCAGGCAGGAAGGGCACGATAACCACTAACGCCAGGGCCGGTTCGATGGACGATTTGACCAGTCCAACCCAGCTGAGCCCGCCGGCGATCAGGATGTAAACGGGCCAGTAAGGCACCTGAAAGCGCCGCATGGCGTAGGCCACGGCCATCCCGGCAGCCACCAACAACAACCAGGAAGGCTCCACGGGAAATTCTGGGTCCGGATAGAACACTGCGATGATTCCCAGCCCGATGGCATCGTCGGCTACCGCCAGCAGCAAAAGGAAATTGACCGCCGGATGGGAGGCCCCAAAGATGATTCGGGCTACGAGCCAAGCCAGGGCGATATCGGTGGCGGTGGGGATACCCCACCCGTTAGCCACGATGCTCAAGTCATCGCCGCCGCCATAGAATACCCAGGCCAAAAGAAAGAACAACCCCGCCGGCCCAATGACTCCGCCTAAGGTGCCCATCAACGGGTTTATGGCCTTGCGCATGGGGTTCAGCGCACCGCCGGGCAGCACCGACTCGGTAATCTCCTTGGTGGCTATGCCGAAGAAGAACACCATGAATATCTCGTTGACCAGGAAGTGGACCGTCACCGCCTTACCGAATATCTTGGTGTCTTCACCGAAGATATGGAAGTCCACCATGTCTTCGTAGGCGTGGATGTCGATGTTGGCAAAGACCAACCCAGCGATAACGCCGATTATCAGCGGGATGGAGAATTGCTGGAGGATAGTTATGTGGTGGGAGCGGAGCAGTGCAAAATCCTATCTTTACAGGGGCCCGTGCCGGTTCCCCTTATCGTCCCCTGAGGGCAGATGCATCGGGGATTATATCACCGAAAGCCTAGCCAGAATCTAGGGCTTCCCAGGCTCGAGGCAGCGCCTCGCTAGGCGTGAGTCAAGTTGACATCACATAGGCGCTTTGTTACTATCACGAGCAGCCTGGACAAGTAAATTCCAGGCTTATTTGGGCTTTTGCGCGGGCCATTTATGGCCAGGAGGAACCTACCCAGGTGGCTTTCTTAAATGGACTTAAATGCCGTGAATGCGGCCGAGAATATCCGGCAGAACCGTTAAACGTTTGCGATTTCTGCTTTGGGCCTCTGGAGGTCGTGTACGACTACGCCACCATCTCGGAGGTAGTCAGTCAGGACAGTATCGCCAAGGGACCACTCAGCATCTGGCGCTACAAGGATCTGCTTCCCGCGGAGGGTGACGACCCCGTGGACATCATGGCGGGATTTACGCCGCTGCTCAAGGCCAGAGGTCTGGGCAAGACCCTAGGTCTGAACAACCTCTACATCAAGAACGACAGCGTGAACCCCTCGTTCTCCTTCAAGGACCGGGTGGTTTCCGTTGCGGCGACCAAGGCTCTGGAATTCGGCTACGAGACCATCGCCTGCGCTTCCACCGGCAACCTGGCCTGTAGCGTCGCCGCCCACTGTGCCCGTGCCGGCGTCCGTGCCGTGGTCTTCATCCCCTCCGACTTGGAGCGGGGCAAGATCATCGGCGCTGCCATCTATAATCCGGTGCTCGTCTCGGTGGACGGCACCTACGACCAGGTGAACCGGCTTTGCAGCGAGCTTGCCGACGACTACCCTTGGGCCTTCGTCAATATCAACATGCGCCCCTACTACGCCGAGGGCAGTAAGACCCTGGGCTACGAGGTGGCAGAGCAACTGGGCTGGCGGGTGCCGGACCACGTGGTCGTCCCATCGGCCTCAGGCGCTATGTTCACCAAGATCTGGAAGGGCCTGAACGAAATGGCCTGCCTGGGCCTTTTGGACGGGGTGCCAAGCAGTTCCTTCGGCGTCGACCAGAACACAGTGCATCACCCGGCGGTCACCACAAAGATGCACATGCAGCAGGCGGAAGGGTGCTCACCCATCGCAACGGCATGGAACAGTAATCAATCGCAGGTTGTTCCGGTCCGGCCCGACAGTTTGGCGAAGTCTTTAGCCATCGGAAACCCGGCCGACGGCATCTACGCTCTGAAAGTGATTGAAAGGTCCGGCGGTTCCGCCTATGCGGTGCCGGAATCCGATATAGTGGACGGCATAAAACTGCTGGCCGAAACCGAAGGGATCTTCACCGAGACGGCCGGTGGAGTGACGGTCTCAGGTCTCAAGAACCTAGCTGATTCAGGCGCCATCAAGCCCGACGATCTGGCCGTCGTTTACATCACTGGCAACGGACTTAAGACCCAAGAAGCGGTGGAGCAAGTGGTGAACCCACTCTCCATCAAACCCAGCATAAGTTCCTTCGAATCGGTATTTGAAGGCGCGAAATAGCTGAGCAAAATTACTGGGTGAACAAAGCCGGGAGGTGTTTGGGAATGGGCAAGCAGAGAGTTAAGTTCGTTTTCGAAGAAAACTTGGTGAAGCAGCCGGTGATTTACGAGTTGGGCCAGAAGTTCAAGATCGTAACCAACATCCGAAGGGCCGAGGTGGGCGAAGACGTGGGTTGGGTGGTCTTGGAATTAGACGGCGATGAGCCGGAGATAAAGCGTGGGCTGGAATGGGTCAGTTCCACCGGGGTGAGGGTAGACCCGCTTGGCGGGGATGTGATTGACGGGTAGGACTTGGTCCTGCCTTTGGTTTCTAAGCCGAGGCGCAATTTTAGGAGGGTAATTCCAGATGAGCATCGTGGTCCGAATCCCCACGCCATTGCGAAAAATGACCAATGGCCAGGCCAAAGTAGAGGTTGACTCCACCGTTCTCGGTGAACTCGTGGAGAAACTGAATAGCGAATTTCCCGGATTCAAGGACCGTTTGGTCGATGAAGAAGGCGAATTGCGATATTTCGTTAACATCTACCTGAACGGCGAGGACGTCCGGTTCATGGATGGCCTGAAAACCGCCACCAGCGATGGCGACGAGATCAGCATAGTCCCGGCGGTTGCCGGCGGCATTTAGCCCTCTCCTGCCCCGCTTTTAACCGGCTAACTACCCTCCCCGGGTTTCAAGCCATCGTTCTTTCTGTGCTTGCCGGGCTGCTTCGTCGGCGGGCTGGTATACGGCTAGGAAATCTCGACGGAAAGCATCGAACCGGTCCTCTAAGATCGACGCCCTGATGCGTTCCATCAGTGCCAGCACGAACCGGAGATTGTGGATGCTTGCCAACCGCAGTCCCAACAATTCCTTGGCCCGGAACAAATGCCTTAGATAGGCCGCTGAGTAGTTCCGGCAGGTATAGCAGTCACACGTCTCATCCAACGGCCCCTCCTGCTCCGCGTACCGCGCTTTGGCAACGTCCACCCGGCCCTCCGGCGTGAACAGACTTCCGTTCCGGGCTACCCTGGTGGGCAGAGCACAGTCAAACATGTCGATGCCCCTCGCCACACCCTCCACCAAGTCCTCGGGAGACCCCACCCCCATCAAATACCTGGGTTTGTCTTGGGGCAACAGCTCCGTCACCTGGCCGGTGAACCGGTAAAGGTCCTCTTTGTTCTCGCCCACCGCCAGCCCGCCCACCGCGTAGCCGTGGAACGGGATGGCCGATATGGCACGGGCCGACTCATCGCGCAGATCGGGAAATGTCCCACCCTGTACTATGCCGAATAGGGCTTGACCTGCCGCCGCCCCCGTGGGCGATGACTGGTGGGCGTCGAAGCAGGACTGGGCCCAGCGGTGGGTGCGCTCCATTGCCTGGCGCACCTCTTTCTCGGAGGCCCCATAGGCGATGCATTGGTCGAAGCACATGGCGATGTCCGGAGCCAAGCTCTCTTGGTTCGCCGTGGCCAGTTCAGGAGTGAAATGATGCTCGCTGCCGTCGATGTGAGAGCGGAACCGAATGCCCTCGTCGGTAACCTTTCGTAACGGCCCCATGCTGAAGGCCTGGAACCCGCCGCTGTCGGTGAGTATGGGTCCTTCCCAGCCCATGAATCTGTGCAGGCCGCCCAGCTTGGCCACGGTTTCCACACCGGGTCTCAGGTACAGGTGGTAGGCGTTGCTCAGGACCACCTGAGCGCCGACACCACTGACTTCCTCGGGCGTGAGCCCTTTGACCGTGGCCTGGGTGGCTACCGGCATGAAGCAAGGGGTGAGAGCTTTCCCGTGGGGCGTCTCAAGCTCTCCGGCTCTGGCGGCACCGTCGGTGCGCTGTAACTGGAATTTGAATCTGGGTGCGGCCATTCTTTGGTTCCTCTGCGTCCGGTGGGGTTTTCCGTGCTGGAGGCAACCGTCGCGGACTTGGCCTATGGTATCCTCTACACGCGATTCCTATCAACTTTTCCATGACGATTTATATCGCCGTGGACCCACCCGTCCCAGGGTTTGGCGCCCCTAGATGAACGAGTTTTTAACCAGCTACAGCTCCGATCAAACCCTCCTTTGGGCGTTGTTGATCATCGGTGTGGTCGCCGTGGCAGCCATCAGCCTTCACCTATTCTGGACCGGGGTGTTCCGGGCGGTGGCCGCCCTTCTCGGTCGCCGGTCGAAAACTCCCGGGGACGCCGACTAACATGTGGTTCCCAAACGCCGAAGTCACCATCGATCCCGCGCTTCTCTTGCTTCTGGGTGTCATGGTTGGGACCCTCAGCGGGTTCTTTGGCGTGGGCGGAGGGTTCTTGATCACGGGAGGCCTGCTGGTTTTCGGCGTCCCGCCCGTATTCGCGGTAGGGACCGGCTTGGCCTTGATCATGGGCTCCTCGATCATCAACACCCTGAAGCACCGCCACCTGGGCAACGTGGACCTGCGCTTGGGGCTCATCATGTTGGTCGGGACAATCCCAGGCGTATTTTTTGCCGAGCAACTGAATTCAACCCTTGAAGAGGCGGGAATCATCGGCCCGGTGATCCGTTACGTGTACATGGTCTTCCTGGCCGTCCTTGGCGGCTTCATCATCTATGACCACTTGAAGCAACGCCGAAACCCAGTGGCAGCCGCGGGGGAAATCTCAACGGCGTCCCTGGCCAGGCGGGTGCAAGGAATGCGTATACCTCCCCATGCCATCTGGCTGCCTGGATTGGGGAGAGTACCCACATATGTCGCCCTGCCCGTTTCCGGCATTGATCAGCTATCTGTTTTCATACCGGTGATAGTTGGCTTCAGCGTCGGGTTCTTCGCCGGTCTGCTGGGAGCGGGGGGCGGGTTCCTTTTGATGCCGGTATTGATCTTCGGCATGGGCGTGCCTACGACTGTGGCCATCGGCACCGACCTGTTTCAGATCATCGTCACCGGCTCTTGGGGAACTTTCATCTACGCCCTCTCCCACAATGTCGACCCGTTGATGGCGATAATCATGCTGGGCGCTGCCTCAATAGGTTCTCAATTGGGGACCGCGGCAACCAGGTTCGTTGAGCCGGCGAGGATTCGCATCCTCTACGGCGTGACCATCATGGGCGGCTGTATCTCAGTGGCCCTCGATCAGGTTTCGACGTATTCAGGCAGTTTGGATTTTCTGTCGACCCTGGCATCGGTGATCTTGCTAAGCGTCGCCGGCGCCATGTGTCTGATCATCGCGGGAATGATGATTCGGGCGAAACGAGAGCGCAAGGAGCTGGCCCCGGCAGACGACTAGCTAACTTACTAGCTCCCGGACCGTCTTCTCAACCAGTTCTTTGGGCACGTCGCTGCGCACCACTGACCGGCCCACCTCTTCCAGCATCACCCAGCGGTTGGAGCCGCCCTGACTTTTCTTATCCAGGGACATGCCGGTCAGAATGTCGGCCACCGGCACGCCCTTGGCCGATGTCGGCAGGTTGAACCGCTCCAAAAGATGGCGTTGCCGGTCGACCAGGTCCTGGGAGTGCAGTCCCATCTCTTGGGCCATGGACGCCGCGCCCATCATCCCCACGGCGACGCCTTCTCCGTGGAAGAACCTGCCGTACTCTGTGGATGACTCCAATGCGTGTCCAATGGTATGGCCGTAGTTCAGCATGATGCGGATCCCCAGGGTTTCCCTCTCGTCTTGGCTGACCACGTTGGCCTTGATGGCCATGCTGCGCCGGATGACGTCCGTCGAGATCTCCGGCTCCACCTCCATCAGCGCTTCGGCGTGCTCCTCGAACACGTCCACCAGGCTGGCGTCTAGTATGAAGCCGTGCTTGATCGCCTCGGCCCAACCCTCGGCCAGCTCCCTTTTGCCCAGGGTAGACAGGGCCTGTACGTCGGCAAACACGCCCCGTGGTTGGTAGAAAGCTCCGACCAGATTCTTGGCCTGGGGTAGGTTGACGGCGACCTTACCGCCGATGGATGCGTCGACCATGGCGGCCATGCTGGTGGGCACTTGCACGAAGGGCAGGCCCCGCAGGTAGGTGGCGGCTACGAAACCGCCCAGGTCTCCGGCGACACCGCCGCCGACGCTGACGATGGTGTGGCCGCGCTCGGCCTTGAGTTCAGCCAGCCAGTTGTATATGCCCTGGGCCAGTTCGAAACTCTTGCTGGTCTCCCCGGCGGGGATGATGAAGCAGTGGGCTGGGATGCCCCGCTTCTGCAGCGCGCGCTGGACGTTCCGGCCGTAGAGGTTCATCACGTTGGAGTCGGTGATGATATAAGCCGTGTTGGTCAAACCCAGGTCCGTGAAACGGTCGCCAAGGGTGTTGATGGTGCCCCACCCGGCGACTACCGGATAAGCGCCGCCCGAATGATTTACTTCCGCCGCCAGGTCTGTATCGGCCATGTTCTGGTCTCCATTCTGATATAGAGGCGTTGTCCGCCTCAATCTATTATTTTTCTGATACACAAACGATACATTAACCGTACGGAAACTGAAACAGCTAACAGAAATTCTGAGTTACCCAGACCGACTCTTCGGCTCCGATACCGATGCCTTCCCGGTCATAGGTTTCGGTCAGGATATTCTCCCTGTGTCCAGGACTGTTCATCCACCCATCAACGATTCGAAAGGCGAGGTCCTCCAACGTGATGTAATCCCTGGTCCGCGAGTTGAATGATGAATACATCCAGCCCTAAAAAATATTTTCGGAAATACCCTCCGTGTAAAAACTCCCAAAATCTTCGAATCACCTATGTCCGACATCGTTCCCCCGGTCGGCGGCGGTTTGGCCGGCGAGGTTCTCGTGTTCAAAGAAATCGTTCAGCGCCATGTCTTCGCTGTGAGCGCGAGCGATGGCAGCAAGCCCCGCGTCCTGGCTTAATACTGATAGTGAACTTTTCTGACGTTTACAATTAACTAGCTGATGGATCGCGAATTCGAGGGTGGTAATCCACTCCGCGCTGCCCCTATCCAACGAACGCGGCGAGGCCGTCGGTGTTGGGACTGCTGCCCTTGCCAACTTCGGAGATTCGATCGGGGTATCTGCAGACCGCCTTTCCAATTCCCGACGTGTTTCTCCTTCGCTCCATTGTCCGCTGTCAACCAACTGGAACAACTCATCGAGCGTCAGAGTCGGCATTATTGGAGTCGGTGTAAATAGTACCGGAGTCCTTTTAGAGGTTGGGGTGTTGGAGGGTGTTGCCAACGGGACCAGAATCGCGTTGCTATCAGGACTCGGAACCTCCACAACCGGCTCGGAAGGATCAGCCGGCTCATTGGGAGTATTGGTAATGGCTAACTCTTCAGTTCCACTCTCTGCCAGAAAATAGCCGGCAGCCATTGCCGCTCCGACAATCCCGAGGGTCACTACGGTCACAGGCATCCACTTCGAGCGCCCTCTGCGCTTCGCCAGACGCAGCGCCCGCTGCCTTTCAGACTCCAGTTCCCTGGGCGACATGCCTTGGAAATGGGCTGCTGGACCATTCACGGTGGGGTTCCGGCCGGCCTGCTCGGGCGTTTCAGCTTGCGGCCGGTGCGGTCCGTCGTCGATCAAGTGGATCAGTGCGCTGCGAGAGTTTGAACAACGACTACAGAGATCCGTGTTCTGTTGTTGGGGCACGAAAGCGTGCCGAGAGAAGATCGAGGAATCTTCGTCTACCTGCCCGGGCGGAAAAGTAAAGCTGATAATTCCTCTTCATCCAACTCGGGGACCGAGCTTTCTTCAAGGAGGTATTCAAGGTGTTGTTGGATACGCGCTGAAACCATGGTCCCTGGATGCGACTCGATCATGTGGTCGTAGACTGCGTGCCAAAAACCGGCCTCAAAATGCATTGCGGGCAGCTCGGCCGGTTTGGATGTGACGGCGTGCGTCCGCTCGGGAGGGGGCCTATGGCGGCGCCGCCTGCCGTTCCTTCAGACCGGTAGTTGCCGGTTTCACAGGCGCGGCATCCGGCGCGGAACCGTGCGTGTCCATTCAAGCAAATAGGCATCGGTCACCTGCTTTTGCTGAAATTCGGAATGGTATGTCCCTCGCCTTGCCGGTCTTATGAAATGATCAAGGCGATGGACGATAGCCCGCAAAGCATACACCTGATTCGGTATAGCTTCACCGGTCTATGCCTTTCTCGAAAGTCCCGGTCCGCAGATCTTCAAGATGGCCTGGGCCACTTGGTCCGGGGTCAGGCCGTCTGTCTCTACCGAGTGGTGGGCCTGGGAGTAGGCAGGTGTTCGCTGAGCCAGCAATTCGGTGATCCGTTCCAGGGGATTGCCCGCGCCCAGCAGAGGCCGCACCGGCGCGTTGGGGTTTCCTTTGGTCACACGGCGGTGGATGGTCTCTGGGCGGGCGCTGAGGTAGAAGACCGTCCCGCCGTCCAGCATCGTCTGACGGCTCCCGTCGTCGATGAACGACCCTCCGCCGGCGGCGATGATCCTGCCGCTTTCTCTGCAGATGTCGGCCACCACCGTCCGTTCCAATTCCCGGAAGGTGTCCTCTCCCGAGTCGCGGAATATGTCGGCGATGGGCTTCCCGGCCCGGGACACAATCTCCTCGTCGGCGTCGACCCTGGGCCAGCCGCAGCGACGGGAAACGGCCCGCCCCACGCTGCTTTTCCCCGAAGCCATGAACCCCACTAGGATTATGTTGCGTACTTGGTTCGGTTGCATGGTGAGGCTGCTCGGCTCGGGCCTAGTCAGGCAGCCGGGTCAGGTGCATCCGGGAGTTCATGCTGGTGTCGGTCTCGAAGTACAGCACCTGCTGGCCAACGGAGTTGGTGATGGGCGTGTCGGAAACGAATTTCAGTCCGTGGGATTCGCACTCTCCGATGCAGGAAGGGATGTCGCCAACCGCGTAGCCCACGTGGTCCATGACGTGGTCATTGCCAATGCTGGCGGGGTCTCCGGGCTCGATCAGTTCCACCTGGACCTGGCCAAAGTTCACAAAGGCGTTGCGTCCGCCGCTGCGGGACGGACCGCCGCCCAAGTGGTCCCCGTCGAAATTATCCACGTACCATTTGATGGCCTTTTCCAGGTCGTTTACCCGGTAGCCTGCGTGGACGATGCGCTCTATCTCTAGGCCGTTGTTCGATGCCACCGGCTCTCCGGGCAACTGGGTAATGTGCATCTTGACGCCGTTGGTGGTCGTGGAGTCTAAATACAGCAGCGTTTGGTCCAGCACGTTCACGTAGGGCTTGTCGGCGGCAAACTTGAATCCACGGGCGGTGAGGTCGTCGATCGCCCGGTTGATATCGGCCACCACGTAACCTACGTGATGCATGGTTAAGACTTCGCCGGATAGGCCGGTCTTGTCCCCCGGCTCCAGCAGTTCAGCCTCGGCATTTCCGAAGCGCATATAGGCGTTGCGCCCGCCGCTAGGCATGGCATAGCCCTGGCCTAAAGGCCCGCCGCCGGCGTTGACCGCGCCAAATGACCTCTCGAACCAAGCGACGGCTTCGTCCAAGTCCGGGGTCAGATACCCCATATGTTGAATCTTCTCGAACACGTTGTCTCCTTGAAATATGCGGGTCTTGCCGAATCCTAAGATGGCAGGCGTAGTACGACTCGTACTAAACCCGGATGTGCCCGCTTAGGCGGGGCGGCCAGGGGCGGGAAAGTAACCGGAACCGGTGCAGAACTCCACCCTGTTGCCGTCTGGGTCGTGGGTGAACAAGAACGCCTGGCCGTCGAACCTAACGCCGTGGCGCATAATCTCATAGCCGTTCTCTTCCAGGATCTTCATGGTGCCTTCAAAGTCCTCGACCTCAAAGGCGTGGTGCGTGTTCTCCGGCTTAACCGGCGCTTCGTCGGTCTCTATCAGGTGCACCATGATTCCGTTGTCCAGTTGCAGCCAGGTAATCTCCGGGTTCGGTACCTGACTCTCGATCTGCTTGATGCCCAGGAGATCGTTGTAGAACTTCATGGCCCGGGCGGTGTCTTTGACCATGGTGGTGACATGGTTGATCTGTTTCGTCTTGATCTTTCCTGGCATGAGGCTCCTCTTTCCGATGGGAATTTGGCCGGTATGGCCCATTGGTGGCCTGCGCCCAATTATGCCACAAAGCCGGTAGCTTGGGCAGGCGTGGCGATACAGGGCAAGCAAAGGCGCTAGAGCGTGCTTCCCACTGTCACGACGATGACTCCAGCCACCGTGATGCCCACGCCTATGAACAGCCACTTGGTCAGGTTTTCCATCCGGGAGATAAATATCTGGGCAAGGACCAGCGTGACTATGGGGTTGGTGGATACTATCGGCGAGACCACGGTAACATCGGCCCGTTGCAACGCAAAATAGAGAGCGCCTACTCCGATGGCCGCGGCCAACCCAGAGAGACCGGCGGACACTGCGAACGCCGGGCTCCCTCTGGAATCCCGGACCTCCCGGACAGTCTTGATTCCAGCCAATGGCGAAAGCAATATTATTCCGAAGAACAGCCCGAACGCGGAGACCATCAAAGGGGAGCCATACTCCTCGGTCAGCTCCTTGGCTATGACGTTGGTGCCTCCATAGGACGCTGCCGCCACCAAGGCCAGGCCCAAACCGATCAGGGCGCCCCGGTTGTCGTTCACACCATCTCGAATGGAGTTGCCCAGAGCGGCAGTGAGTCCCAAGACTACGGTAAAAGTGCCCAGCAGAACCACGAAATGCGGCCGTTCGCCGGTGATTGTGATGGCGAAGATGGCGGCGAATACCGCGGACGTGCTCAGAACAGCGGCCGTCCGCGATGCGCCGATGCGCCCGATGGCCTGGTAACTGAAGTTCCTTCCGCCCAGGAAATTGATAACTCCCAGCAGAAAGAACCAGAACAGCGCCACGGCAGGCAGGGCCTTGATGTCGGAGAAGGCGAAGATTAGTGCTAAGAGGAGCGTAGGTAGGAAGCTGACCACCACCGAGAGCAGAGTGCTGGACAGAGGGCTCATGCCCTGCATGCCAAACCTGGCCAAGACGGCGGCGCTTCCGAACCCTAATCCAGAAAGCAGAGAGAGTGCTATTGCGTCCATCTAGTCCCAGCCCAACCCGTTCACAGTTGGCTGCCCACCACCACAAATCCAACCCCGGCCACGGTGAGCAAAGCCCCGAAGACCAGCCGCCGGGTTACCCGCTCCAGCCTGGTCAAGAACAGGTGAGCCAGGAAGAGGGTCACCAATGGACTGCTGGAGACTATGGGGCTGATCACCACCACATCGGCCCTTTGCACCGCGAAGTACCAGGAGATCACCGCTACTCCAGATGCTATTCCGGCCAGCGCCACGTACTTAAAAGACCACAACGACCGAAGGAAGGCATGGCTTTCCGGGCCATCTGGGCTTCTGGGCCGGATGACGCCGCTATGGACAGCGCTTGCGCCTACCAACGGCGATAGCACCACGAGCCCGATCAACATGCTGAAGGCGGTCATCATCAGCGGAGAGTCATATATCCCCAGCGTATGTTTGGCCATCACGTTGGTCGCCCCGTATGAAGCCCCGGCTCCCAGGGCCATCAGGTAGCCGATCAAGAATGATTTGTCGGTCCGCCAACCTTCCCGGATGGAGTCCCCACTGGCGAAAAGCAGGCCGCCGACCACTGCCACGGTACCTAGGGCCACCAGCGGGTGGATGGTCTCCCCGGTGAATGTGATGGCGAAGATTGCGGCGAAGGGCGCCTGCGACGACACGAACAAACTAGCCCGTGAGGCGCCGATCAGATTGACCGACAGAAAGTTCTGGGACCGGCCGCCCAGGAAGTTCATGACCCCCAGAGCAAGGATCCAGAGTACCGCTACCTGAGGTATTCCGCTGATGTCCGAGAACGCGAATATGAGCACCATTGCGGACGCAAGCAGGAAACTGAAAAACAGGGAGACCATGACTCCCGGAAGGGGAAATATCGCCTGCATGCCCTGGCGGGAGAGGATTGCCGAACTGGCGAATCCGAAGGCGGCAAGGATAGATAGCCCAACGGCCGCCATCGGGCTGGCTAGCCCTGCCTTTGGCTTTCGATGATGGACTGGAAGATCAGATTGCCGTCGGTGCTGCCTAGAATCGCTTCGCAGCTCCGTTCCGGGTGGGGCATCATCCCCAGAACGTTGCCGGCTTCGTTTATGATACCGGCGATGTTGTTGGCCGAGCCGTTGGGGTTGGAGTCCTCAGTTGCTTGCCCGGAGGCGTCGCAATAACGGAAGAGCACCCGCCCCTCTTCTTCAAGCTGGATCAGGGTTTCGGCGTCGGCGAAATAATTGCCCTCCCCGTGGGACACGGGAACGTCCAACAGCTGACCCGGTTTACAGGAACGTGAGAAGGGAGTATCCGTCCGCTCGGTGCGCAGGTGGGTCGGCTGGCAGCGGTATTCCAGGTG
>Ga0207966_1000153_pt1 | contig 38874 bp, 36 predicted proteins | sample Knorr_S23_td_NAD_FD_185611 | JGI IMG/M metagenome (GOLD analysis project Ga0207966, IMG submission 185611) | Marine microbial communities from Southern Atlantic Ocean transect - Knorr_S23_td_NADW_ad_2500m_LV_B (SPAdes) (version 2) | ecosystem: Environmental > Aquatic > Marine > Oceanic | place...
TAACCGGTCAATCTCGGGAGGACCCACAATATTTAATCTAAGTCAGGAGCGATGTTGTGGTAAAGCCGATGGAAAATGTTTCGTTGTATTCTGGCTTGATAAGGTTAAAGTTGATGATGAAGGGGGAAGCTTGGCCGTGGCGGACCCTACTTTATAGAGAACGTAACGGCCTACCTAAACATCAAATCGCCCGGCACGGATATCGAAAGTCCGTGCCGGGCGATCTTTGCGTCTGGTGTGAATCACCCCAGGCTGATCAATTGTCCCGTTGGTTAACGGGATTTAGCGAGGCGTGATGTACTCAAACCCATTGATCTGCCGGAGATCGCCCTGTTTGACGAAACCATCCCACGGAGCGATTCTCGGGCCGATAGGCCAAACATTGTCGACTGCATACAGTCCAGTCTCTCCGAATACTTCATCTATGTAGAATTTGGCGATCTGATCTTCGTATTTTGTGCGGTCGGCTACCAAGACAGATTTCTGAGCTAACGGGATCAACTCTTCGGTGATGGGGTGCTCGGAGCCCCAACTGAAGTTTCCGCTATTTAGGAAGCTGGCCATCCCTTGGATCGGGGACAACCGCGGGCCTACATTGTGGCATGACATGCCTTCGTAGGTACGGGCAACCGCTGTGGGTCGGTAGGTGCCATACGGGACCCGCTGGAAGTCGACATCGATCCCTATCGCATCCCAGTACTGGGCGACGGCTTCACAAGACTCCACCTCTGAAGGAGCGCCGCGGATTGCTGTAGTCAGCGTTGCCTTGAAACCATTCGGGTACCCGGCCTCAGCCAATAGGCTCTTGGCTCTGGCCGGGTCGTAGGGCCAGGTCTCTTCGGGAGATGGTAGGCGGTCCTCGAAGCCCATCCAATCCTTGAGAGTGATTGGGCGTCCGAACCCTTGCAGCATATTATCGACTATCGCTTCACGGTCAATGGCGATCGACATCGCTAGTCGGACTGTGCGGGCCGTTGCCCATTCTGGGGAAGTGATGTCACTGTTGGAAGACACCCATGGCAGGTCGGGGTTGTAGTTCGGCCACATTTCCCCTTGTACATTGGGCTTGCCAGTTTCACCATCTCGGGCTGCTACGTAGGTTTGACCGTAGAAGTTTATTCCGGCCTGTGTGGCGTTGGGGACCTGCATCAATGTTGCTCCCTCGACCGAGTCCACTTCATCTATGGAATCGAGGGCCATGACGAAGGTGTCTAAATGACCAGTCTTGAAACCGGCTACCCGGGCAGACTCTTCGGGGATCTCGTGGAAGACTAGTTCCGCGAAAGCAGGAGTAACTCGCCAGTGGTCCTCCACTGCCTTCATCCTCCAGAATTCGCCGGTCTTGGCTTCATCGATTTCCCACGGACCGGTGGCAGCGGTATTGAAGTTTGCTTCATCTTCGCCCTTTTCATCCCATTGTTTCTTGCTAACCATCCAGGCGCCAACAGCACGTGGGGTCGCGATCAACTCATAAATCGGTATCTCAGAGAAAGGCTGGCCCATATCGATTACCCAGGTGTAGTCATCCGGGGTTGTCTGGTTGCCATCTTCCGCAAAAAACATCTTCGCAGCGTTGGCAGATCTGGCGTGTTTCTCACTATCGGCGATTTGCTTGTGGGAGAATACGACGTCTTCGACGGTCATCTCTCCAAACCCTTTGTGGAACTGAACACCTTTCCGGATGTGGAAAGTCCAAGTCTGACCGTCTGATGAGGTTTCCCAACTCTCGGCCAGCATTGGCACAAGCGCCCCGCTGTCGAATCCAGCCATCCCTAAGGTTTCGGTGATCGGTATGGCGCTGTTCAAGAATATTTGAGGATTTCCTATCAGTTTAGGATTGCCTACATAAGGCCCAAGTTCCTTCTGGCCAACATTCAGTGTTCCGGAAGGTTTAGGAGCCACTTGGGGTGCCTTAGTCGGTACCGCAGCCGGTACCGCAGTGGGTACCGCAGTGGGTGCTGCCGCAGCCTTGGATGCTGGCGCAGCCTTGGATGCTGGCGCAGCCGTGGATGCTGGCGCTGCTGGCAGGGGGGTTGCAGTGGCAGAAGATCCGCAAGCCAGAATAGCAGCTAACAGAAGAACTAAGGGCCCTAGGATTAGGAATCTGGGGTTTCTTAACCAGTGGTTCAAAATGGACTTACCCTCCGTCGTTGGTTTGTATAGTGGCACGTCATCGCTCTCGCTGTTGGCTTGATCGTCTCGAGAGCGATTTAAAGCTTGGTGGACCATGTTTTAGCGCTATTGATGTCTAGTAAGTTCCATCACTTTGTGAAGCGACGAAAATAGTAACCATTAACAGCGTGCGCATAAGCGAAAATGTGTCAAATCGTTGGGCAATATTCGCTAATTAGATATAAACTATCAGCATAAGCAAGTCAATAGGTTATGCCTAGTTATCGGAAGCAATAGATTGAGGGGAAATTTGGCGCCAACTACGGCCGGTGAAACTACCGGCCATTTAAATATTAGACCGGTTCCGGAGGCGCCGGCTAGGCCGAAGGGTCTGTGGGAGGGCGGCGTTGTTCACCGCGGAGGAACCTTTCTAGGTCTCTGACCAGTTCAGCGGGGTCTGGAATCTCGATGGCTGCAACTGCCTCGTCGTACTGGCCTTCAAGCTTGGTAACGTAGGAACTGATTTGTTCGTCACTAGCCACGGCTTTGGCAACCTCTTCATTGAACATGTCTGCCGCTGAAATCAGTTCAGACAGGTCCAATGGCAGGTCCAGCAACTTCACCAGTACTTGCAACAGGTTGGATCCGATCCGGTGGTTGGGCGCAGCTTGAAGGTAGTGGGACGTGTGGCCCCAGATGGAAGTGTAATCCATTCCTTCATTGATACAGGCGTCCATGATAGCCGAGCTTATCCCCGTGGGGCCTTGGTAATTGGACGACCGTATCCCCTGGCTCTCCAGGAATTCCCTGAGCTTTGGTTCGCTGGCCGTCCCGCTAAGTTTGACGGGGCGGGTGTGAGGGACGGCGTCTAGTAACGCTCCGATGTGAATCACCGTCTTGACGCCGTGTTCCCGGGCGACCCTCGCCACTGTTTCGGAGAAGGTGCGCCATTTCAGATTGGGCTCAACGCCTACGAATACCATGATTCCAGACTCGGTATCGGTATCTGTCAGATAGGAAAACTCGTTGGCCGGCCAGTGGATGCGGCGTTTTCCGTCTCTTGTCCGTGAAGAATGGGGACGGGTCTGGGAGAAGTCATAGAACTCTTCCGGGTCGATATCCGCGAACTTCTTGGCGTGAAGTTTCCTCTGCAGAAACTTTATGGCACTGGACGCACCTTCCGCTGCGTCGGCCCACCCGCTAAAGACTACCACCATCTTGTCCAGCTTCCTGTCGGGTGTCTCGTAGATATTCAGATGTTCCATTTGATTCATGATGTCACTGTAGAGAACAATATCTGCATGCCCAGCGTAAGGCTGAATGGTAAATCGCCAGCCCGCCAGTTCAGCATATCACCAGCCGTGAATCGCTCACAAGCAGCCAGTTACTGGTTCACTGGCCTACTTGGCGAACCTATTCCTTGAACCGGTCCAACCTGAAAAGGTTGATGTCGTGTTCGGTTGCGCCATTCTGGGTCAAGTCGGCCATGATCTCGCCGATCACGCTGGCGAATTTGAAGCCATGGCCCGAGAACCCGGCGGCTACCGACACCTGCGGCTGACCGGGAAGAGTCCCGATCATGAAGTGCCCATCCGGGGTATTTGTATACATGCAGGTCTTTCGGTCCAACAGCTTGCCGGCGGCCAGTGGGAAATAACGGTTCACCGCCTGACGCAAGATATCTTCGTCTTCCGGATGCACCTCTCGGTCAATCGCATCCGGGTCTACCTTCTGTAGCAGGTGATGGGCGCGGCCGATCTTGAACCCTGGGACAACATGGCTGGGAAACCCGTAGTAACGGCCCTCTTCGGTAAACACTCCAAAGACCGGGAAGGTCTCAGCGGTGTACAGCTCTGGGCGCTCTGGCTGAAACCAGCCCATCACCTGACGTTCAGGAACCGCGTAGGCGGCTAATTCTGGGACCAGATTAGCGGCCCAAGGGCCGGCGGTGACCACCAATCTTCCGGCGGTGTAGGTGTCGCGGTCGGTGCGGACTTGCACTCCGTCTCCCCGGACTTCCCAGTCCAAGACCGTCTCCTGGCTGTGCACATCGGCCCCGGCCCGCTCGGCGGCCTGCACGTGGGTTACGATACACCGCTCGGGCAACAGGAACCCGCCGTCGGCCTGGTAGACCGAAGAGATCTCCTCTGGGAACCGATAGCCGGGAAACCGTTTGTTGACCTCAGAGGCAGTCAATATCTCATACGGAATGCTGTGCAGGTCGCACGCCTCTTTGGCGTTCAAGAAGAACGGGCTGTCGGGCGCTCCAGCCCGAATCGAGCCCGTGGTAACCATCAGCTCTTCTCCGGCGGTCTCCTCCATCTCGTGCCACAGCTCGTAGGACCGGCGCACCAACGGCACGTAGGAAGGGTGCTCCTGGAGGGTGTAACGAATCATCCGGGAATAGCCGTGGGACGACCCCATCTCGTGGGGTACGGCGTACTTTTCCAGGCCCAGGACTTTCAGTCCCCGCCGGGCTAGATGGTAGACGGCGGCGCTTCCCATGCCGCCGACTCCGATAACTATCGCGTCATAGCTGGGCATGCCTTTCCTTATTGACTAAGCTCGGTGAATTGCCGTGCCGGGAATCTTCATGCGCATGCTAAAGACTGAGGTACGGGCGGTAAAGAGCATTGTGCGGTTGTCCGCTCCGCCCCAGGCACAGTTGGCCGGTATCTCAGGAAGTTCGATGATTCCCAGTTGCTTCCCTGAGGAGTCGAACACCCAGGAGCCACCGGAACCGGTGCAATAGATGTTTCCTTCCACGTCTACCTTCATGCCATCGGGAACGCCATCTTCGGCGGAGTGCATGGTGGCGAAGACCCGGTTGTTGCTTAGGCTGCCGTCGGAGGCTACGTCAAAGGCCCGGATGAGCTGGTGTTCGCACATCTGCTGCTTCTCTTTTTCTTCTAGGCAGCGGGCATCGAGGCGTGTGATGGCAACGTACAAGATCTTCTCGTCGGGGGAAAATGCCAGGCCGTTGGGGTACTCAGTCTCGGTTGTGCCCACCGAATTGGTACCGTCTGGAGCGATGATGTGCACTCCACTGTAGTCCAGTTCCCGCTCCTCCTCGGTGAGGCGTCCGCCCGGGTCGGTGAAATAAAGGGCCCCGTCTGAACGGCCAACTATGTCGTTTGGGCGGTTGAGTCGCTTGCCGTCAACATGCGTGGCGATGGCCGTATAGGATCCGTCCCCTCGCCGGCGCATGATCTGGCGGTTGTCGCTTTCGCAGATCACCAAGTTTCCCTGTTTGTCGAATGTCATCCCGTTGGTCCCGAAGCTGGGATCGCGGAATATCTCCATCTGACCGCCTGGCGTCATCTTATGGATCTGGGCCTTCTGGATGTCGACGAAGAGCCAGTAGCCGTCGGGGTGCCAGAGCGGGCCTTCTGTGAATCCAAAGCCGCCGGCCAATTTCTCGGCTGGCGAATCGGTGATATTGGCGATTTGGTCGGACATGGGTATCTCCATCAATAACAAATATGCGGTAGATTCGTCTCTTGTAGGGCACGGCACCGCCGTGCCCTACAAGTATGTTATAGGCCATCGGGTCAGGCGATCATTCCAGGTGGGACAGATACTGCTCTTCAAAGTCCATACCGGCCATGTCGCTGAAGGCGTCCATCAACCTGCGGGTGACCACGCCCGGCGCCTTGCCACCGGCTACCGGTGTGCCATTCACGGAAGATATTGGGCAGATGCACAGGCTGGTGGAGGTCAAGAAAGCCTCGTCGGCAGTGTAAGCATCGTATAAGTCCAGGTCCCGCTCCTCCACGGTCATGCCCAGACCGGCGGCCAGGTTCATGGCGACGCCCCTGGTAATGCCTTCCAGGACAAACTGTCCCTTGGGTGTGGCGACGGTCCCGTCTTTGATCAGGAAGATGTTGGAGCCTCGGCCTTCAGTCAGGTTGCCGGCTTCGTCCAACAGCACCGCCCAGGCGTCAGGGTCGCTGGCTTGGGCTTCCAAATCCCCCAGTATCAGGTTCAGGTAGTTGTGGGTCTTGGCCCGCGGGCTGATGAAACGCGGCGGGACCCTAGGCACAGAAGGCGTGAAGATCGACGCCCCATCCCGGTACAAAGAGGCGCGGCGGGCAAACGGAATGGGGTGGGTCTCGATCAAGACCGTGGCCCGCATTTCGTCTTCGGGCAGGATGGGCTCTATTCCCCGGCTGATCCGCTGCATCACCCACATGTCCTGGCCTGGGGGGAGAAGCTTGAAATTGTGCTCCACCACCTGGCGGGACCAGTCCTCCATCTCCGGAGGCGCCATGCCGGGGTCGATGCGCAGGTAGCGTAGGGAGTCGTAGAGGCGGTGTACGTGCTCCGGAAGCCGGAATGGGGTTCCATTGAATGTGCGGGCGGCGTCAAAGACCGCATCGCCGTAGAGGTAGCCACGGTCCCTGATGGAGATGCCCACTTGAGACTCTGGCTTCAGTTCGCCGTTGAAATACACTATGGGTTCGACCTGTGCCATTCCATGCACCTCGGAATATTCTAGATAGTCACGCCCCGGATAAATTTAGCTAGGGCTAATGTTTGAATGCGTTGGAGCCAGTGACCAGGGCAGGCAGGCCGCCCATGAGGAATGCCACCCCCACCGTCTCGGCGATCTCTTCTTCGCTCGCGCCTGCAGCCCGCGCACGGTTGGCGATGGTGGTCACGCCCCCGTCATGTCCCAACAGGGCGTCACAGAGCATGGTCATCAGGGTCTTGGTTTTGTTTGAGAGCGCGCCGTCGGGCAGGATGGATTCCCTGGTCCCAGTCACCACTTTCATCAGTTCTGGAGCGCCCTGCTCCATAAGGTCTAGCCAAGATGCGGGCTGCGTCATCGTTACCTCTCGGTGGTCTTGATATCTACGTTCGGCTTGGGATAAAACACGCTCGAATCCATGGCGGCCAGCGTGAGCCGCCATAATAGCACAGAGGATGACCGGCCAAAGGTGTAGAGACGTAGATTGACGTAAGTGGGGTAAAAGAAGAGAGATGGGCAAAAAAACGTGGCCGAAGGGGAGGGACCCTCGGCCACAAAGCGATTGTTTGCCTCGCCTGCGCCAGATGGAGCAAGCTTAAAACCTAACTAAGAGGAGCTTTTTTGTTGCGGTTAGTCCGCAGCTTAACGTCCCGCGTTGCTGGCCGTCGAATCAGGCCAGGCAGATAATTGCATCGCCAGTCTTACGAAACTGTTGGCAGCCACCCGAAACACACTTCCCTACACCACACTTAGGGTGGCTGCAACAGGCCAGATCTCCTGATGGTTGGGCGAAGATTACGGCTAGGTAAACACCGAACCGCAGGTACGCCGCCCGCAATCAGCGAAGAAAAAAGCCGAAGGCCGCTGTTAAGCGGCCCCGATGCGAAATACTTTTGTGCCACAAGAAGGGCACGTGCCCTGCGTGGCGGGCTTCCCGTTCTTCATGGTGATCTTTTCTGGGTTCTTGATCTCGCGCTTGCTTCGGCACTTAACACAATAGGCTTCCATTAGACACACCTCCCATCGTTACGGTCGAGATATTGTAGCCTGGATATTAAAACATGTCAACATATAGTATGTCAATTCCTTAAATTATGGCAAGTAATGAGACTGTGTAGCCTCATCTATATGTGGTATGCCAAACATCCGTGAACCATTAACTAACATGTTTCGGTGTACTTTCAAGTGCATCGTGTTTAGAATATCCACCAGTATGGGCACGTTATTTATCGTCCGCCACGGCGAAACCGAATGGAATGCCGAGGGACGGATCCAAGGTCATACCGACATCGGGCTATCGGAGAGTGGCGCCGATCAGGCACGTTCACTAGCGGAACGTCTTGCTGGGGTATCTATCGACGTCGCTTACAGTAGCGACATGAAGCGGACCTCTGAGACCGCCAAACTCGCTCTGGGCGGCCGGGATATTGTTCTCCACGAGACTCCGATGCTCAGGGAATACCACAAAGGGGAATTCGAAGGGATGACTCTGGCTGAGATAAAATCCCAATTTCCCGATGAATACCCGAAGTACTTAGAGAAAAACCTCGATTACGCTCCCAAAGGCGGTGAGACTACCCGGGACGTGAGCGCGCGCATGGCCAAGATTATCGATGAGATAAAGTCCAACCACCTTAATGAGGCAGTGCTGGTGGTGAGCCATGGCGGCGCCCTCAGGGCAGCCATGGTTTCTTTGCTAAATATGCCTATTGAAGGGAATTGGTCGTTCGTGTTCGGCAACTGCGGGCTCACAACGGTCGACACATACAAAGATAACGCGGTGCTTCGTCACTTCAATGACACTTCCCACCTCAACGGCACAGTGCATCACGGTCTAGGGAGTTAACGAGATGCCTGTGGCGACAAGGTTGCTCTCCTAGATGGCTGGACAAGTGTTAATGGTCCAAGGCACCGCCTCCCACGTGGGGAAGAGCGTGATGGTATCGGCGCTCTGCCGCATCTTCCGCCAAGACGGTTTTCGGGTCGCTCCGTTCAAGGCCCAGAACATGTCTAACAACTCCTATGTGACGGCTGACGGCGGAGAGATCGGGCGTGCCCAGGCGGTCCAGGCCGACGCTGCCGGGGTTGAGGCCAGGGTAGAGATGAACCCGGTGCTGCTGAAACCCGAGGCCGACCACATCTCCCAGGTAGTTGTGATGGGGCGTCCATTGCTTACGGCCAAAGCCAGGGATTATTTCGGTCTCAAACCTCAGCTTTGGGAGGCCGTGCACACCTCGCTAGACGCTCTCCGTGAGGACTTCGACATCGTCATTGCCGAAGGCGCCGGCAGTCCCGCCGAGATCAACCTGAAGAAAAACGAGATCGTGAACATGCGAGTAGCGCGATATGCCGATGCTCCAGTCTTGCTCTGCGGCGATATCGACCGTGGCGGCGTGTTTGCGTTTTTAGTAGGCACATTGGAACTTTTGGAGCCTGAGGAACGGGAATTGATTAAGGGCTTCATCATCAACAAGTTTCGAGGCGACCCCAGCCTGCTGACGGACGGTATTACCTGGTTGGAGGAACGCACCGGCATCCCTGTGGCCGGGCTGGTCCACCACTACCGCGACATCCACATCCCGGAAGAGGATTCGGTGGCCCTAGACGACACTTCCCGGCCTGCCGCAGGCCAACCGGTCTTGGACGTGGCCGTGCTCCAGCTTCCCCACATCGCCAACTTCGACGACTTTGACCCCTTGGCGCGGCATCCAGGCGTCGAGTTGAGATACGTAGACTCGCCAGCCCAACTGGGTCGGCCTGACCTGGTTATCATTCCAGGCACAAAAACCACGATTCCCGACCTGGCTTGGATGAACGAACGCGGACTGACCCAGGCCGTGAAAGAGCTGCAAGCCAACGGAGCTGCGGTGATCGGGATCTGCGGCGGTTATCAAATGCTGGGCACAAATGTCAGTGACCCTGATCATATCGAGTCGTCGATCACTGAGCTGGACGGCCTGGGCTTGATGGATCTGACGACAGTGTTTGAGGGCACCAAAGAGACCCACCGCATAAACGGAAAAGTTGTTGCGGCCACCGGTCTTTTGGCCGGAGCGGCCGGGATGCCGGTCAGCGGCTACGAGATACACATGGGAAGGACTGTGGGTCAGGGATTCACTCCCACATTCCTGATTGAAGACCGGGCTGATGTGGCCGTAACTGGGAGCGGCGATCCAGAGGGCGCGCTGGACGCGACTGGAAGCGTGCTGGGCACCTACATCCACGGGTTGTTCCATAACAGCGAACTGCGGGGAGCCATGTTGCAGGAATTGGCGCGACGTAAGGGAGTTTCGCTTCCGGACGCGACCGCCGGCGTGGATCTGGACCGGGAATACGACAAATTGGCGGACTGGGTCCGCTCGAGTCTGGACATGGACCTGGTATACCGGTTATCCGGGCTCAGCCGCGACTATGACGCTGCCCGAGTCTCTGCGATCTAATGGCATCCCGGCTTTTTTTGGTGCTGGGGGGTGTGAGGTCGGGGAAGAGCGCGTTCGCTGAGAGCAAAGTTGCGACGCTTAGCGAGGGTCCAATACTGTACGTAGCTACCGGTGTGGCGGTCGATGATGAGATGAAGGAACGCATCCAGCTTCACCGGGAGTCCAGGCGGCAGGAGTGGTCGACTCTGGAGGAGCCTACAAAATTGGCGGAGAAACTGGCACCGATGCTCACCGGCAATGGCGCGCCTGGGGCAGTGATAATAGACTCAATGGACGTGTGGGTGGCCAATCTGCTGATGGAAAACCAATCGGAGAATAAACATCCTCTAGAAGAGATTGTGACAACCGCGGCGGAGCAGCTTCTGAAATTGGTGGTTGATTCACCTCAAGCATTCGTCTTTGTCAGTAGCGAAGTGGGGTTGAGCTTAGTGCCGACGGAGCCGCTCGGACGCCGCTTCCAGGACCTCTTGGGGACGATCAATCAGCGGATAGCAGCCGCAGCAACCGAGGTGTTCTTGGTAGTTGCGGGCCTACCCACACAAATTAAATCCAACGACTAAAGCCGTAGGCGCGGAGTAAGGCTTTTTGGCCTCATCAACTGATAAATCACCAGAAGATTCAGACGAAGGAGAAGAAGTCACTAGGCTTCTGGGCAGCGCCACCGTGCGTGCGCCTGGAGTCTGCGGTGAGCTGGCACAGGGGGTGATCGAAGGGATCCACTTCCTGGTTACCTGCCCGGTGGATTTCTACTCCAGAGTAAAAGTCGATATCTATGCCGATGGTCCCGGCGTGGAAGCTCCCGAAGATTGTGACAAGGCCGCGGCCGCTGTTCGCCGCACACTCTTTCACCTGAAGAACGCCAAGGTCCGGGCTAAGTTGACCATCAACAATCCCATTCCTCGGGGTAAGGGCATGGCCAGTAGCAGCGCCGACCTGGCGGCCGCTATTGCCGCCACCGGTTTGGCCTTAGGCGAAGAGTTATCTCCCTATCAGATCGCCCAGATTGCTTTATCCATCGAGCCCACCGACGGCATCATGATTCCAGGCGTGGCGCTTTTCGACCACCGGGCCGGGATCATCCGCGAGAGCTTGGGCCCGCCTCCTCCAATGGAGATTGTGGCCCTGGACCTGGGCGGCACTGTAGATACCGTACAGTTCAACATGGTCGACCGTTTCCAGCGCTGGCAGTCTGTCGACAAGCAAACGGGAGAGGCCCTACGCCTGCTACGGCGGGGTATCGAGGAACAGGACCCGGCATTGGTCGGCCGAGGCGCCAGTATCAGCGCCGAGGCTAGCCAGACGGTTCTTGCCAAACCTCGCCTGGCTGAGGTCAAGGAATTCGCCGAATCGGTTGGCGCGGTTGGAGTGAACGTTGGCCATAGCGGCACCATCATGGGGGTGCTCTTGGACGCACGGGAGCGCCGCGGCAAATCGACCTATCACAAGGCCCTCTCGGCCTTTCCAGACGCCGAATCTGTGTACCATTTCCGGCTGCTGGGCGGCGGCGTGCAGCGGGTAGACGTCTAGTCTTCACATAATGAAATAAAGGACCGTAATGGCAGAATACAAAGTAGCAGTCATTCCCGGCGACGGCGTGGGTTTGGAAGTAATCGACGAAGGCAGAAAAGCCCTTGAAGCCGTGGCATTTGTGACTGGCAACCTCAGCTTTCAATTCACAGAATTCCCATGGGGTTCCGAATTCTACCGTGAGACCGGGAAACTGATGCCCGACGACGGTATCGAGACCCTGAAGGCATTCGACACCATTTTGTTCGGCGCAGTGGGAGACCCAAATATCCCAGACCACATCACCCTGCACGGATTGCTGTTGCCCATGAGGCGGAGCTTCGATCAGGGCGTGTGCATCCGGCCTGCCTACCTCTACCCTGGCGTGGAGTCGCCGCTGTCAGGCAAAAAGGCCGGCGACATCGACATGGTCATCTTCCGCGAGAACACCGAGGGCGAGTACGCGCCGGTGGGCGGACGTCTTTATGCAGGCACGGCCCACGAAACGGTGGTGCAGACAAACATGTTTACGCGCCGTGGCACGGAGCGCATAATTCGCGCTGCCTTCGAGTACTGCGTGCGGCGCGACAAGAGGAAGAAGGTCACGTCTGTGACCAAGTCCAACGCCCAGTCGTTTGGAATGGTCTTCTGGGATGAGGTGTTCACGGAAGTGTCCGCCGATTTCCCTCAGATCGAGACTGAATCGCTGTTGGTCGACCGGGCCTGCATGGACTTTGTCCGCTGGCCTGAGGATTTCGACGTGGTTGTAGCCTCAAATCTCTTTGCAGACATCCTCTCGGACATCGCCGCGGTAGTCACGGGGAGCATGGGTCTTGCGCCCAGCGCCAACATCAATCCCGATCGAGAATATCCGTCGCTATTCGAACCGGTCCACGGCGCCGCCTTCGACATCATGGGCAAAGGGATAGCCAACCCTCTAGCGACAGTCTCCGCTGTGGCCATGATGCTGGACCACCTGGGAGAGCAGGAAGCGGCAGATCGGGTGGACAAGGCTGTGGCCCGCTGTCTGGAACAGAGAACAGTCCTAACCGTGGACCTGGGCGGCACCGCCTCCACATCAGAGATGGGCGACGAAGCAGCGCGGCTGATCCGCGAGGGGTAGTTCCTACGTTTTTTGAAGGGGTGTTGAATTGGCGATAGGTTGGGGGTTCATCGGTGCCGGGAATTATCCCAATTCTCGAATCGCGCCGGCAGCGGCTTTGGCAGAAGACACGGCGATCATCGCAAGCTATAGCAGAGACCGAGGAAGGGCTGACGAGTTCGCAAGCAAGCATGGCGCTCTGGCCGCCTACACCTCGGTTGAAGAATTATTGGCGGATTCCAGAGTAGACGTCGCCTTTGTAGCCTCTCCCAACAATTTGCACGCTACACATGTTAAATTGGCGGCAAAAGCTGGGAAACATGTTCTGGTGGAAAAACCCATGGCGACCACGGTCAATGACTGCATAGAAATGGTCAAAGCCTGCAAGGCCGACGGCGTGAAACTGGGCGTCGGATTTCAACTCCGCTACCATCCGGGACACGTCGAGGCCAGCAGGTTGGTGCGGGAAGGCGGATTGGGTGTGGTGGCCCTGGCTCAGGTATTGCTGGGCTCAGGCGTGCGGGGACAACTCAAAGGTGACCCTCGGACAGGTCTGAGGGGATGGTGGGAGTCGCCGGAGATGGTCGGTAACTCCAGGTCTATGATCGGCACCGGCGTGCATTGCGTGGATGACCTTGAATTCATACTGGGGCAGACGGTGGTGGAAGTAGCTGCGATCACCGACGGCCAAACAGCGGAAACCCCGCTGGAGAACCTGGTCTCGTTGTCCTTGATGTTCAGCGGCGGCGCAATCGGGACGATGTGCTGTGGGAGCCGGATCCCAGACGCCATCAACGACCTAACGGTTTATGGAAGCGACGGGCGGATCTTGCTGAAAAACGCTGCCAGCCCTTCATTGGGCGGCAGTCTGGAAGTAACGAGCGAGACCGGGAATTCTGAGGCGTCTTACGAGCCCGACCCGCTGGCGTTGGCTAAATGGCAGATCGAGGGATTCAACGAAGCTATATCCCGGGACGAAGATCCGCGGGCATCGGGCCTGGACGGTCTCCGGTCGGTTCAGATCACCGACGCGATGATTGAGTCTGTCAGAACGAAAAGAACGGTTAGGGTGGAACCGATCCTGACCTAGGGTAGATCGCCTAAGTCGACCCCAGCACCACGCTGACTATGCGTTTCTCGAGTAGCTGTCCGAGTTGGATCACCTGATCCAGGCGGTCGTGGTCACCGACGGCGCCGATGAAGACCACGCCCAAAAGACGGCCAACTCGGAAGTCCACCACCGTAGAGGAGATCAGGCCGTCGACTCCGCCCTGTAGCACGCGAAGGCCGACCGCTTCGTCGAAGAACCCAGTGGGCTCTAATCGGGTCGCAGACACCAATTGATGTCCCTGACCAACGCTCTCTCCGACCCGGTCTTCAAAGTCTTTTAGGAAGATTTCGTGCATCCAGCCGTGGACCGAGTCCGGACTATCGAATAGGTGCACCACCGAAGCCGCCATGAAGTCGAACCCATCGGACATGGCCATTTTGGACGTGGGGCCCAACTCCCGCATGACGCCCGTTACGCGCCCGGCTTGGGAGAATCTTTCGGCAGTGCTGCTATCAAATCCATTTTCGGCCAGTGTTTCGTTGTCCAGAGCCCCTTCGCGGATCACCTGATGACCTTGGAAAGCTTCAGGGAATCCAGCCTTTTCCAGGACCATTAAATCGAGGGCGGCCTCGCCGACGCTGTAGGTCGCCCGGTCGATAGAGGAACTTGTCAATCCGGTCTCCTGTTTCTTGGACGTACCTGTAGGGCTGGTCTATTCGCCAACCGTTCAGGCTCGTATCGTAAATCTAGGGCTATTGAGGGCTAGCCGCAGACCATGGGATAGACGTGCAGATAACGAGAGCTCTCACCCGGGAGGACGCTCTTGGACCAATTGCTGCCGCCGTCCAGGCTGCTGTAAACCTCGCCGCTGTAGGCTGCGCAGTAGATGTGCTCCGGCGCACCTTTGTCGATGGCAATCGCCATCATTCGGCCAGGCACGGTCTCGCCCAAGTCCAGCCGATCCCAGGTTTCGCCGACATCGCGGCTGCGGAAGAGGGCACCCTCCTGGACAGTGTCGGGAGGCGCGGCCCCGCCGCCGGCCCCTGCTGCCAGGTAGATCGTCTTGGGGTCGTCAGGCGCAACGAGAAGGTCGCGGCAATAGGAACCGCCAGGGAACATCTCCTCCACCTGCACGTGCTCCCAGCGCTCGCCCTTGTCCCGGCTGCGGAACATGGCGGTCTGGGTGGCGATGTGCACGGTGCCGGGAGCGGCCGCGCTGACCTGGACTTTATGCAGGTCAAGGGTGTTGTTCTTGAGATAGGGGCCGTCGATTACCGAGACCCAGGTTTCGCCTCCGTCACGGCTGGCCAAAAGGCCGCCAACCTCGATCGCGGCGTAGATGTCTTGGGTGTTGCTGGGGTCGAATGACATGCCAATCACCCGTTTACCCGTGGGGGGCATATAGGTCGTTATGTGCGGGTAGACCACTTGGCTGGTGTCCATCATCGTCCAGGTGTCGCCGCCGTCCTGGGAGCGGGAAACCGAGCAAGGGTCGTACCCGGCCAGAATCACATCCGGGTTTTCCGGATGGATCACCAGCGACCAAACTTCGTGGTTGGGGCCGGCATCGTTCAACGCCTCCCAGGTCTCGCCGCGGTCACGGGAGCGGAAGACGCCCTTGTCGGTCCCTGCGAAAACGACTGAGGGGTCGTCAGGCCTGATGGCTAGGGCCCGGACCTGGGCATTGTCCGGGAGTCCTTTGGATATGTCCTGCCACTGTTCTTCACCGTCGGCGCGGCGGACGATTCCACCCTCACCGATGTAATCGCCTTCACCGGCCAAGCCGACGTAAACGTATGTCTTGTGGTCTGAGGCTACCATGGTGTACCTCCAGCGTTATTTCTCGTTAGGTTTAAGATACATGAATTCTTGGAATATTCAATCCCAGTGGTATATCGAGTCTGGACCGTTCGAAATAATCTGCTGCTATGGCGCAGCGGACCGGTCTGCGGTAGTATTTAACACGCCCAGAACAGGGGAATTTTTAGACCTAGCAACGCTCAAAAGGTATTAATGAAGAACAAGATCTTTGAAACGATGGATGCCGCTGTGGCTGACATACCCGACGGCGTCACGATACTCAGCCCAGGGTTCAGCGGCGTGGGCGTACCCAGAAACCTGCTCGCCGCGTTGAACCGCCAGGGAGCGAAGGGGCTCACCGGGGTCTCCAACAACGCCGGCACGGTAGACGAGAATGTGGACATTGGCACACTGGTCGAAGCCGGCCAGATGAAGAAGATGATCTGCGCCTTCACCGCCTCCACTCATCCGTCACAGGTCACCGCATTCACCCGCATGTACAACGACGACGAGATCGACGCCGAGTTGGTGCCTCAAGGAACATTGGCCGAGCGCCTGCGTTGCGCGGCCGCCGGTATCGGCGGGTTCTACACTCCAACATCGGTTGGGACCGAACTGGCCGAGGGAAAAGAACATCGGGAGTTCAATGGCCGGATGCATGTTCTGGAATTGCCGCTGCCCGGCGATTACGGCCTGATCCGTGCGTGGAAAGCCGACACCGCCGGAAACTTGGTCTTCCGGTTGACCCAGCGAAATTTCAATCCGCTGATGGCTATGGCCGCCACGGTGACGATCGTTGAAGTTGAAGAGGAAATCGTGGAGGCAGGCGAACTCGACCCCGACCTGATCCACGTAGCCGGTATCTATGTGGACCGGCTGGTGCGAATCCCCGAAGACGGCATTTGGGTCTAAAAACCAATCCTAAGCTGACCGCTCAAAACTGATAGCTGACAGCTTACTTCCGGAGATTAATAATGGCGGAAAAAGTGAAACTGGAACGTCAGGCGATGTGTGACCGGCTGGCCATGGAATTTCAGGACGGCTGGATCGTTAACCTGGGAGTCGGCATGCCCACGCTGTGTTCCAACTACGAAGACAGCAGCCGAGAGATCATCAATCACGCCGAGAACGGAGTGGTTGGTTACGGGCCGCTGGCCAAGGCAGGCGAAGAAGACCGGCACCTGGTGAATGCGGGCGGACAGAAGGTTACGTCGCTGCCGGGCATGGCCTGTGTGCATCACGCAGATTCATTCATGATGATTCGTGGCGGCATGATCGACGTCACCGTGATGGGCGCCTACGAGGTTGCTGAGAACGGCGACTTTGCCAACTGGCGCATACCCAGCCGCAAGGGCGGCGGCATCGGCGGGGCCATGGACCTGGCCGCAGGCGCCAAACGGGTTTTCATCGCCATGGAGCACACCACTCGCGACGGTGGGCACAAACTACTGAATAAGTGCACCCTGCCCATCACCGCCCCCGGCGTGGTGAAGATGTTGGTTACCGACTTGGGCCTCTTTGAGATCACGCCGGAAGGCTTCAAACTGGTCGAGCATGCGCCAGGCTGGAGCCCCGAAGAGATCCAGGAACAAACTGAAGCCAAGCTCATCATCGCCGACGATCTGAAAGAGTTCCGGTTCAAGGCCTAACCTGAGAGCTACTCCTATCCCTACTCAGCTATAAATGAGTCTAAAACGTATTCGAACATATCTTTCAAATTCTCATGTTCGTCTCCGATTGCCTGGGCAATAAGCGTAATAACCCGACTGGATCCGTCAATCACCATTTGATAGGTTGGCCGGATCGGACCATTCCTCAGCTTCCACAGGACGCAAGTAAGAAAACCAAAACTCCGGTTAGAATCCAGATGGTAAGTGCGCCCTCTCCTCAAATTGCGGTCATAGGACATAGCCAAGGTGATAACCGGGTCTCACAGTATTCGGTAACCACTAATTTGGGAATACTATACTAGCTAGGTCTAAAAAAAGTCCGTCCCGCCGTTGATGTGTAGGGTCTGGCCGGTCATGAAGCCGCATTCGTCGGTGATCAGGAAAAGGGCGGCCGAGGCTATGTCGTCCACCGAGCCCAGGCGTCCCACCGGGATGTCCGCCGTATCGCGCATCCCGCCTTGGGGATACCAGGAAAGGTCACGGGTCGTATCGATGCGGCCTGGAGATATGACGTTCACCCGGATGTTCTTGGGCGCAAACTCTGAGGCTAATCCCCTGGCCAGCCCGATCACTCCCATCTTGGCGGCGGAAACGTGGGAGCGTTGGGCCGTCCCTTTGAAAGCGCCGTCCCCGGTGAAGAACACCACTCTCCCGTACTCGTTCTTGACCATGTTGGGAATCGCCGCATGAGCTACGTGAAATGCCCCGTCCAGCACCACACCCCTAACCCGCTGCCATTCGTCCAATGTCACATCCGTGAACGGCTCGTGTGGCCTGATGGCGGCGTTGCTGACTAGGATGTCCACGCCACCAAACTGCTCCGCGGTGGCGGCGAACATGTTAGTCACCTGTTGGTGGTCTGAAACGTCGGCGATAAACGGCAGGGCTTCCACTCCCAATTCGCGGGCTTCGGCAGCCACCGAATCGGCTTCTTCCTGGTTGCTCCGGGCATTCACCACAACATTGGCGCCCTCTTCGGCCAGCTTTAGGATGATGGCCCGGCCGATGTTCCTGCCGGAGCCGGTGACCAAGGCTGTTTTGCCTTCCAAGCGCTTCCCTTCCGAGCGTTGCATGATTGGACCTCTGATTGGATTCTGATCTGAGGACCTCAGGCGTGCCTGCAGACGGCCTCTGATCGGTGGGCGGGATTATAGCATGGGGTTAGGTCGCTACTCTCTCGTAATCCGTGTTCCCATGGAACGTCGTATAATCCAAAGCTGTTATGCAGATAATCAATTTTCGCCAAACGTTATCCACACCGAGTCCGGTGCTGGGACCGAACTATGAATCTAGGAAGCCGGCGCGTTCCGGGAACCCGGAGGCCTGCTAAGCTTCATGCAGCTTTTGTCCCTGGTAACCTGGTTGTTGCGCCGCCGGCTGAGCCAATCCTGGCCGTTGCTGGCGGTCACTTCGTTCGGCATCTTGGCTTCGGTGACTATCATGTCCACCGGCGCCCTATACTCCCGTGCATTGGGAGAGGCTGGGCTGCGCCACTCTATTTCGTCATTCAGTCCTGAGGTCCACAACGCCCAGATAACGGCCCAAAACCGGCCCTTGGGGCGGTCTGACTACCTCCCATTGGAAGCCCTGGTTGAAAAATCCTCCAACGATCGCCTGGGGGAGATGCTGCTCAGCTCCGAACGCTTTGGCCGGACCCAGGTGAACCTACCTCTGCTGACCACGCCTACCACACCCATCCTCGGCTCGCCGTCCGGCCGTCCGTTCTTCCTCACCGGCTTCGAAGAACACTCAACCCTCACGCAAGGCCGTTGGCCCGTTAGCAGATCGCTCCAAGACTTGGCGGACGATCAGGCCATCGAAATTGTCCTTGGGTCCGAGTCCTCCCGCCAACTGAGTTATTTAGTTGGAGACGAGATATTCTTGGTCCCCAGCCGTGCGTCGTCCGACCGCATTCCCTTCGAAGTGGTGGGCGTGGCCAACCCCATCGACGCCGACGAAGAATACTGGATGGACAACACAGGCTATTTTGAGCTTGGCTCGGTTGGCGAGTCAGTGGTTGTCCCAATCTACATGACCGAGGACGATTTCTTCCAAGGGATAGGCGCACGCTACACGACTTTGGTGGGTGACTTCGGATTTTTTCTGTTCTTGGACGCCGGGTACCTGACCGTAGGCAACGCGAAAGAGGTGAAACAGCAGATTGTCGGCCTTGAGACCGACCTGAACAAAAAATACCCCCGCACTCTGGTGCTAACCCGGCTAGGTCTGACTGTTGAAGAATTTGATCGGGCGCTCACACTGGCCAGGATTCCATTGTTGCTGTACCTCTCCTTGGTCGTGGTGGTCGTCCTCTATTTCCTGGCCCTAATCACTGGGACCCTGGGCCGGAGCCAGGCTGAGGAAGCCGGACTGCTCCGCAGCCGTGGCGCCAGCGTGTTTCAAGTGAGCGGTGTGCTGGCCATGGCTGAGGCGGCAGTGGTCCTTGCGGCCTTGGTCGTGGGCCCGTTCTTGGCCTGGGCGATCGTCAAAACCCTGCTTTTGGACACCATAAATCCGGGTGGGGAGTTTTCCACAGGCATACCTCTGGGACTGTCCGGGGATATGTTCTGGATGGGTGCCTTGGGAGGGGGGATGGCCTTGGTGGTGTTACTGGCCACTGCCGCAGGCCGGGCCAGGATGGGCACGCTCGAGACGTTGCTGTCCAGGACCAGACCGCCGACGATACCATTCCTGCACCGCTACTATCTGGACATTTTAGCCGTGCTAACGGTGGCCGTGATTTGGTTCCAGGTGCGTGGCCGGGACGGCTTTGTGGCCGAGGGTCTCGTTTCCAAGGGAATCAGCGTCGACCCGACCTTGGTGATTGGGCCGGTGATGGGCCTTTTTGCCGCGGCTGTTTTGCTGCTGCGGGTGTTGCCGCTGGTTGTGCGGTTCTTAGCCTGGGCAGGAACATGGACCGGGGCCGCCTGGTTCCAGTTCTCGCTGGTGCGGTTGGCCCGAGACCCCATACCCCACGGCTCGCTGGCGGTGATCCTGATGCTGGCGGCTGCCTTGGGGGTCTTTGGAGCTACTTTCCAGTCCAGCCTGTCTCAAGGCCAAAGCGACCAGGCCCGCTACAAGATCGGCGGAAACATGGTGTTGCGGGGACCAGCCCTGCATGATGACTCCCCAGAGAAACTGAGAAAGATACCAGGAGTGACTGCGGTCAGCGCCATACTCCGCGACTCGGTTACCCTCGTTGACAGCGCGCTCGGCCGGTCTGTTGATATGTTAGCGGTAGACCCCAATTCCCTGGAAAAAACCGCCTTCTTCAGGGACGATTTCTATCCTGGCGGTTTGCCAGGGCTCAGCAAAGAGCTTCGGCCCAGGCCATTTTCGGGCAGTTTTTCCGGCACAGGCGTTCTTTTGCCAGAGGACACTGTGTCTCTGGGAGTGTGGGTGAACAGCGATGCCCTGATTGAAAAGAACCTGCAGTTTGGCGTGAATATGTGGGCCAGGCTGATGACTGCCAAGGGCATATACCGCACCATTCCCATGGGTAATGTGATGGAAAGGGACGGCTCGGATGCAACAGACGTGATAGCGGTCGATGGGAATTGGCGGTTGTTCTCCGCAGACCTTACCGGCCTGGGCTGGGCTGAACCTCCATTCGAGCTTGTCTCGGTCTTCTTCTCAACGACCCCAACAAACCGGCTGTCAGACGGCGTGATTCACCTGGATGACATCACAGCTTTCGGCCCGTCTTCAGGCCCTCAGGGGGTAATCATAGAAGGGTTCGAAGGTTCGACCACTTGGGAGCCATTGGCCAACCAGGGGGCCGCCCCGGATTTGGCCGAACGTGCCCGGTCGAGCGCACGGAGTGGTGGGTCGGGCCTGCGGTTCTCTTGGACCGTGTCGATCTCCAACGGACAGCGTGGAGTGCTTCTGCCAGCTGGACCGTCCCCCTTGCCTGCGATCGGCGGGCCGGAATTCCAGGTAGGTCAACAGGTACGAGTGGAATTGGGCAATTTAGTTGTGCCCGTGAGGTTCGTAGGAATAACCACCCATTTCCCAACGCTGATACCTGACCGTAAGCCGTTCTTTATCGTAGACCTCACTGATTTCCAGGAGTACGCCCGGCGCCTGCCCAGTAGTATTTTGGACGAGCCCAACGAGATGTGGTTGGCCCTAGACGAAGATGCTGACCGTAGCCAGGTAATCTTACAGATAGCCGAAGCCGCGCCCGGACTTATCACGGTTAGAGATGGGGAGGCGACTGCTGCATTGGCTGAGCGCAACCCCCTTGCCGGCGGCGGCTGGGACGGTCTGACCATCTTCAGCATGGCGGCCATTGGGATCGTCGTGCTGCTCACCTTGACCGTCCATTCTTTGGTGTCGATACGGACGGGGCGGATGGACCTGGCCGTTGCCAGGGTCCTCGGATTCTCAAGCAGACAATTTTTTCTGTCATTGGCCGCCGAGCGAATGATTATCGCGGTGTTGGCCATCGCCGCCGGCGCCGCCATGGGTTATTGGCCGGGTCTGGAGATACTGGAGTTGGTCGACCTGACGCCCCAAGGAGACGCTCCGGTGCCGCCGCTCTTGCCGTCGGTCAAGGGCTGGTTGATGGCTGGCGTATTGGCTGGGCTGCTGGGGGCAGCAACATTGTCGGTCGGATTCGCGGTGGTGGCGGCCCGGCGGCTCAACACTGCTGAAGTCCTGCGGGGTGGCATATGATGATGCCCCAGATCGGCAGCATCGAATGATGCCCATGATCCGGTTTGCTTACGTCATGGCTGTGCGGAGAGCAGTCTCCGGTTGGCGGTTGGAGGCTGTGCTCTTCGGCGGCATATTGCTGGCCGTAGCCTTGATGGCCAGCGGTGTGATCTTTTCCGACTTGCTGTCCAACGCCTCGCTACGCCACGAGCTACTTCAGGCGCCGCCTGAAGAGGTAAATATTTCGGTCCGGTCCTTCAGCAGTCAGGATGAACCATCCAGCGCTGCCGGACGGCGCAGGGTCTACCAGGAGCGCCTAGCCTTTGCCGAGAATCGTATGGCGGCGCCATTTGCGCCCTATCTGACAGGGCAGGCGCGAATGATCGATACCGCTACCTTTTATTTTGAGGGACACCCCCAATTAGAGCTGGACAATGAGATTCGGCCCAGGGGTTCCATCGTCTACATGTCCGGTTTCGAGCCTGGCCGGGTCAGGATAACCCAGGGAAGTTGGCCTGGAGCGGAGAACGCATCCGCCCCACTCGGTACGCCGGTAGACGTGATAGTCGACGAGTTGGGCCTACAACTTTTGGGTCTGGAAGTCGGCCAGGTGATGGATGTCTTCCCGGCGGCTTCGTTCACCGACCCGCCGTCCATGCCGGTGCGGATATCCGGGGTCTTTGAGCGCACAGACCCCGGTGATGAATTCTGGTATGGGGTAGATTCCGATTTCAGCGTTCAGAACGACCGTTGGACCATCGTGCCGCTCTTCACCAGTGAAGAGGCGGTAAATAACCGGGTGCTCGGTGAGTATCCGACTCTCTACACCGATTTCACCTGGTACTACTACGTGGACCGTGAAGGGCTGCGGGCCAGCGATGTGGGAAACCTGCAACAGGCTTTAGCTCAGGCCGAAAGCGACATCAGGTTCCATCTGAAAAATTCCAGCTTCAAGATCAAGCTGGACACACTGCTTAGCAATTTCGACGAACAATTGTTGTTGGCCCGCGTGCCCCTGTTCTTGGTGGTGTTTTTGATCACCGGGATACTGCTGTATTACCTGGCTTTGGTGGCGGGGTTGATCGTCCGTTCCCGCTCCAGTGAGATCGCCATGCTGAAAAGCCGGGGCGCCACCACGGCGCAGGTCGGCATGTTGGGCCTGGGAGAGGGCCTTCTGCTGGCCATTCCTGCGGTGATTATCGGACCGTTCCTGGCCATGGGAGTGGTCAAGGTCCTGGGCAACGTGTTCTTCAGCCTAGGTGGGGGTGCTGACGAACTTTCCGGCGTGCCAGTGGTCGTGTCCCAGGGTGCGGTAGCGCTCGGGCTGATCGGTGGGGCGCTGGCTGTCATCGTGTTCACATTCGCCACGTTGGCGGCTGCCAGGCACGGAATCGTGGAGGCAAGGCAGACTGGGGCCAGGCCGCCAACGGCGTCTTTCCTGCACCGGTATTACTTGGATATTCTGATATTGGCTTTGATCCTGCTGCTGTGGTGGCAGGTACAAAGCAGGGGTTCGTTCCTGGTTCAATCGGTGGGCGCCCAGGAGTTAGAGATCGATTACAGCCTGCTGTTGGGGCCGGTTCTGGGGCTGTTTGCGGTCGGTTTGATCGTCATGCGGGTATTCCCGTGGTTCGCGGCGCTCTTGTCACGCCTTACCGGACCATTTGCCCCTTCATGGTTGGTGCACGCTCTGCGCCATGTGGCCCGAGACCCGATGGTGCCCGGGATCTTGATCGTGTTGCTAACATTGGCCACCGCCCTTGGGGTCATCGGCAGCGCCTTCAGTTCAACGTTAGAGAAGAGCCAGAAAGAGAGGTCTCTATACGCGGCGGGAGCTGATCTGAGGCTCCGCCACAGTGGCGTTTCCTCCACGAGACCGGGCGGAAGATTCGCTGAGGATGTTAGGGAGATTCCGGAGGTGATCCAAGCGTCGGATGTGTACCGCACCAGAGGACAGATCACCACCACTGGGTTCAGTTCGCCAACTTCGGTGTTAGCGGTGGACGCATCCCACATCGGGGAGGTTGCCTGGTTCAGAAACGACCTGGCCAACGGGAAGTCGATCGAAGAGTTGGCCGGGCTACTACTGGGCGGCCCACAAGAGCCGTTGGGCCTGCCCCTGCCCATCGATGCAAATGGCCTGTCTGTTTGGGTTCAACCGGCTGGGTTGGATGCAGGGGCCAATCTATGGGCCAGGATTAAGGACACCCGCGGACTGTACTTCGACACCTGGTTGGGCAGCTTAGCCGAGCCAGGCTGGCACCGTATCCAGTCTGACTTTACCCCTGTGCTCGCCTCTGGGCGCCGGTTCTCCAACCAGGGGCTAAATATCTCAGTGGCGCCGCCATTCACTCTTCAGTCGTTCCAAATCACCGACCGTTTCCGGACGGCAAGCTCCGACGACTTGGGAGCGGTGTTCTTGGGACGATTGGACGCATTGACGCCAGGAGGTCCGGTGACCATTTCCGATTTCCAAAATTCCGCGGAATGGTCGGTGATCCAAGATTTCGCCCGGCCCGGGCTTTATGCCTTGGAGAACAGCGTGTCGGCCGGCGGGACTCAGTTCCCGGTCTCCACCAGGTACAGTTGGGCCAGCGGTGGCGTCGGTTTGCGGGGCATACAGCCCGGCCCCACTGCGACGTCGGTGCCTGCGGTGGTCAACGGACAGTTCTTAGATGTGGCCGACGCCTCGGTGGGCGACGAAGTGATCTTGGGGCTGTCTACCTATTCGATCCGGATAAAGATTGCCGGTGTGGCAGACTACTTCCCAACGCTGGACCCGGGGGAAAAGCCGTTCGTTCTGATGGACCTAAACAGCTTTGAGGCCGCCTCGAACCAACATAGCCCGATCCCCCTGGCCGGGGCCAATGAGATTTGGGTAGACCTGGTTTCAGACCCAGCCTCACTAGATGAAATGGTGAATTCCGGAGAGGCCGGCCGTGTCATCGAGTCCATCATGGAGTTGGGCGCCAGCATCAGAGAGACCTTTGACTCAGAGGCCATGGTCGCGGCCCGAGTGGACCAGCCGTTGGTCAATGCCGGTTGGGGCGCGCTTCTAGTGTTATTGTTCTTGGCGGTCGCCCTGGCCACTGGTTCGGGCGTGATGCTGTTCTCGTTCCTGGACACTAAGGAGCGCCAAACTGAGTTCGCTCTGCTGCGGACCTTGGGTTCCACCGGCGGACAACTGCGGGGCATCGTGTGGTTTAATCTGTTTTTGATCGTCATATGTGGAGTCGTTCTGGGCACCTGGGTGGGCCAAATGATCGGGACCAGCCTTTTGCCGCTGATGGAAGTGGCTGAAGAGGGCGAACGTGTTACACCGCCCATGGCCTTCACGACTAATTGGTTGTCGCTGGCCGTTTCTTATTCGGTTTTGGCCGTTGTCACCGTGGTAACGGTGGTCTGGCTGGCGTGGTTGAGTTCAAAGATTCAGGTGGAGCAAGTCCTCAGGATGGGAGATGTCGGATGACCCAGTTCAGTGAATACCGGGAGAACAATGGAGGCGACAACGGCGTGGCGGACCCTGAAACGGGTCTGTACATCGATTGCCGGGACCTGTTCAAAATCTACAAGCGCGCCGACTTGGAAGTGGTGGCTCTGCGCGGATTAGACCTCAGTGTCGAAAAAGGTGAATTGATCGCAGTCATCGGGGCCAGCGGCAGCGGCAAAAGCACGTTGCTGAATATATTGGCGGGCCTGGACCGGCCCTCCGCTGGTCAGGTGCTAGTTGGCTCTCGAGACCTGTTGGACGTGTCGGATAAAGACTTGGTGATGTACAGGCGTTCGGAGGTGGGGTTCGTTTGGCAGGCCACGGCCCGCAACCTGGTGCCGTACCTCTCTGTTGCTGACAACATCGAACTACCGATGGCGCTGTCGGGAGAGCCGGCTAAGGCACGGCGTGCCTGGTCGGACGAGTTGTTGGAGTCTCTGGGCATGGCGGATAAGGCCAAACGGTTGCCTTATCAGTTGTCCGGCGGCGAACAACAACGGGCCGCCATTGCCGTGGGTCTGGCCAATAAGCCGCCCCTGCTCCTGGCCGACGAGCCCACCGGCGAACTGGACACAGAGAACGCCGACAGCATTTTTGGAATGATTCGAGGGTTGAACCGTTCCTACGGCGTTACGGTGGTCACAGTCACTCATTACGCCGGCGTATCCCAGTTTGTGGACCGCGTGGTCCATATCCGGGACGGGCGCATCGGTTCTGAGACTTTCTCCCACCCCGATTACCGCCGCGACGGCGGCATTGTGGAAGACGAGTACGTGGTGGTGGACCCGGCCGGCCGGCTACAGCTTCCGGTGGAGTTAGCGGAGCGGTTCAGGCGCGGGGGCCTGGCCAAAATCCAAATGGAAGATGGGCAGATCACAATCGATGCGCCGGACACCAATCCGCGCCAGCCGAGGAGCAGAAGTTGATGCAAGCCGATAATGCCAACGGGCCGGTGCTGACCGCCGTGGACCTTAGCCGGGTGTTTGGTTCAGGCGACACGGCTGTTACTGCGTTATCAGGCATCAGTCTCACGGTTCAGCAAGGAGACTTCTTGGCGGTCACTGGCCGCTCGGGTTCGGGCAAGACCACGTTGCTCAACCTGCTTTCGGGATTGGACAGTCCCACCACAGGCACCGTCCATTTCCACGGTGACGACCTGGCGAACCTGCGGGAGTCGGACCTGGTGGAGATGCGGCGGCACAAGATCGGGTTCGTTTTCCAGTCGTTTGGCCTCATGCCCTTGTTGTCGGCCCAAGAGAACGTGGAATTGCCGTTGCACATCGGCGGAGCGTCCTGGCGGGAGCGGAGACAGAAGGCCACCGAGGCATTGCGCGCAGTGGGATTGGGGACCCGGGCCCGGCACCGGCCCTTTGAACTCTCAGGAGGCGAACAGCAGCGGGTGTCCATCGCCAGAGCGCTGGTGACTGAGCCGGAAGTGGTGTTTGCCGACGAGCCGACAGGAGAACTCGATACCGCCACCGCCCGGTCGATAGCTGAGACCTTGGGCGAAGTTGCCGCATCCAGGCGTGCCACCGTGATCGTGGCCACCCACGACCTTGACCTGGCAGCCACGGCCCAACGACGTTTGGACTTGGTTGACGGCATGATCGTTTCCCAAGGTTAAGCCTTCCCTCCGGCCCCTGTGCGTCTCGTAGGGATTTTTTCTGTGACGTTGGTCACACGTTATGGATGTCACGGTCGCGTCAGGTACCTCAATTACGGCTACACTGACTGGACTGGGCGTTGTTAACACATCGCTGCAATCCAAGATCGCTGGCTCGGACGGCCGCGTTAGATTGACTTGGACCGTGAACACCAGTGGGCCCTATATGGCCACGGGCACCGCCGGAAACTCCCCGATCAGCGGCAGCGCCTCCGTCCAGTAACGGAAAATAGGCGCCCACATCCGTGTATACTTCGGCGGGGCTCCGATACCCCGATAATCAGTTCGCCGAGGAATAAACATGTTTGTGCGCATCTACACTGGTGACGACGGCCAGTCCCACATGGAAGACTTGGACGTTCTCACAGGACCCGTCACCCGAATCGCGACCAAGCCCGGCGAAGACCTGGTCTTCCGCAAGTCGGTTGAGAATAGCTTCAGCGATTACCACAACCCGACCCGGCGCCAATATCTATTTGTAATCGAAGGCCAGATGGAAGTCTCAGTGAAGGACGGCTCAACCCGGTTCTTCAACCCAGGCGACGTGCTGCTTGCAGAAGACATGACCGGCCAAGGCCACATCACCAAGTCCGTGGGAGGCACCTACACGTCGGTGTCCATGGGTATACCGGACTAAATGGCGCCCCGGAGATTCCGGTTGACAACAACCGACTGTTATTTATAATGATGATTAAACAAGCCCGGCAATATCGCCAAAAGCGCTATGCCAATATTCGAGATGGGAAGGCGAAGTCAAAATGATTACAAAATTCGACAGCCTATACGCCGGCCACGTGGACATGACCGATATCGGCTACGGCGGGATGCCAGTCAACGACCGGAAATTTGACAATGACCACTTGATCACTGCCTATAGCAAGGCTGAGGCCATCGCCAAGACCTTGGACGCCAACGGGTTCGACACGATGTGGATGGCGGAGCACCACTTTCAGCCGGAGGGGTACGAGTGTATTCCCAACCTGATCATGCTGAACGTCCATCTGGCCCACCTGACCAAAAACATCAAGTTCGGCTGTGGGTTCAACATCGCTCCCATGTGGCACCCCCTGCGCCTGGCCGAGGACTACGCCACCGCCGACATCCTGACCAACGGTCGGGTGATCTTCGGCGTAGGTCGTGGCTACCACACCCGCGAGGTCGAGACCTTTGGTTCCAACATCACGGACCAGGACGCCAACCGGGAAGAATTCGAAGAAGCGGTGGACATCATCTTCAAGGCGTTCAACAATGAGTCCTTCTCGCACCAGGGGAAGTACTACACCCTGCCTCCAGAGGTGCCCTACCGCGGCTACACCCTCAAGGAGCTGACGCTGGTGCCCCGCCCAAAGACCCTGCCGGTGGAGTGCTGGCAGCCCATCCAAGGCGGCACACAGAGAGCCTTGGATTTCATGGCCAAGCACGGTATCAAGGGAATCCTGGGCGGCGGAGTCGCTGAGGGCGGCGTCATGGACAGCATCATGACCGGCTACCGCGACGCCCTGGTGCGCGGCGGAAAGACCGACGCCCAACTAGGCGAGGGACTTAGCGTTGGTTTCCACTTCCACCTGGCTCCCACCGTGGAACAGGCCATCAAAGAATCCAAGAGTTTCTACGAAGAGAACCTCAAGATGTTCGGCCCGTTGCGCCTGCACCGAGGCCTGACTGACGAGCAGATCGAGATAATGGGCGACCCACGCCGCGCGCCGGACGGCGGCCTTCCGAGCATCGAGGACGCAGTCAAGTCTCAGGCCTTCCTAGCCGGACCGCCCGAACGTATCATCGAGCAACTCAAGTCTGTGGAGAAGGAGTATCCCGCCCTGGAACGGATTGGCGTGAGCCATCCCATGGGAACTCCTCAGAGCGTGATCACCGAGCAACTGGAGTGGTTCGGAAAAGAGGTCATGCCCGCCTTCAAAGGCAAAGTAGGCGCCAACGCCTAGGTGGGAGGCTTGCCGCGTTTCCTTGGATGAGTAACAAAAACACCGGTGGAGTGACTCTCCGCCGGTGTTTGATTTATTGACCGCGCCCGTTTCCCTGTCATTCCGAGGAATCAGCCGAGGAATCTCGCTGCCCCTACGCCAACACAGGCCAATGTCTAAGTCACCATCGATCATGACCCAAGAGGTCAAACTTATTTTGGAAGCGCCCTGGGGCCGCACCCGTAGGGAACACGGGTCAAACTCGAAACGCGTTGACAGCAAATGGCCCCCAGATTACACTCGGATGAACCTATCACCCATAAAAATGTGAGCTCCTATGGTTTCCTCAGACGCCGTTAACTTAGGCGACGCAATCGACCTGATGTTTGAGACGGGCTGGACCGACGGCCTGCCCGTGGTCCCGCCCACCGAAGACCGGGTCAAGAAATTCGTAGAGTACACCGGCTGGGACGCGTCCGAGGTCATCGCCGAACTGCCGCCGTTGGGCGGAAAAGCGACTGTGGAACGAATCGCCGTGAACGCTGTGATGGCCGGTTGCCTGCCCGAGTATATGCCCGTGATCATTACCGCCATCCAAGCCATGATGGACGACCGGTTCAACCTTCGCGGGGTGATGTGCTCCACTGGCATACACACGCCCCTCGTGATTGTCAGTGGTCCCATAGTCAAAGAACTCGACATCAACGCCGGCTACAACTGCTTCGGCGCCGGCTGGAGAGCCAATGCTACTATCGGCCGGGCCGTGAAGCTGGCCCTGGTCAATCTGGGCGGGGCCATCCCCGGCGAGACGAACAAGGCGACATTCGGCCACCCCGGCGCCTACACCTATTGCGTCGCTGAGGACCAAGACATCAACCCTTGGGAGCCGCTGCACACCGACGCCGGCCTGGAAGCCACGGACAGCGCGGTAACCGTCTTCCCCGGCGAAGCTCCCCACAACATCATGTACCACGCCAACAATTCCCGTGATTTCCTTACGGTCTTGGCGGACACGATGTGCACTCTTGGCAACGTCCAGATGTACGTCATGGGGGATACCTTCGTGGCCATCGGCCCGGAACATGCCCGATTCCTCAGCGAAGACGGCTGGCGCAAGGCAGACATCCGCCAGTTCTTATTCGAGCACGCCAGGAAACCGGTCAGCGCCTTGAAACACGGCGGTCCGCCCCAGGGCGATGCCAACCGTGGGCATTTTTGGCCCCGGTTCGTGGACGCCAACGACGACAACCAGATGGTGCCGGTGGTCCGGACGGCCGACCGAATCCACATCATGGTGGCCGGAGGCCGCGGCGGCCCCCATTCCGTCTACATCCCCGGCTGGGGTTCCCGCCGGGTTACTCAGAAAATCGAACTGCCGTAAAGCGAGTCCGCAAGGAGAGATCATGGGTAACGCACCTGGAGCAGACCTGAAGGCCCGTCTCAATGACATGGGCCTGCTTTCACCCATCGACCCCGAAGCCTATTCCAAATGGCGGGCAGCACCACGCCTGGAATCCATCCACGGGCGGGTCGGCGGCTTTCTGGGCAACCGCAAGGCAAACGCCAGCGCGTTGCTCCATGGAGTTAAAGAACTGCTGGACAAGGACTTTGAGCTGAGGCACGGGATAGGGGTCGACAAGTACGTTTATTCCCGCCCGGCTGCTGACGATATCATCGATGACCTGGCATCGCAGTGTGATTTCGTGGTGACCTGCATCGCGGATTGAGGGTCCTGTACCGCGTGCAGTGTGCACGACGCGATGGCCCTGGAGAACAGGGGAATTCCCACGATAGTAATCTGTACCGAGCCGTTCTTGAATTCGGCCTACCGCCACGCCAGCGTTTTCGGCCGCAAAGGGTTCCAGCCCCTGGGCATCCCTCACCCACTGGGGGGTATCACGCCTGAGTTGGTGTCTGAGCGGGCAGCAGAGCTACATCAGCAGATCATTAAGGCCCTTACGACTGGCGAATAACTGAAATTTTAGGCGGCGAGTGTTTTTGGCCGCCGCTCAGATTTGGGAGAAACTAATGGTCCGAGTAGGCGCTGGAACGCATGTTTACGAACAGTTGGACACCTGGGAAAAATTACCCGAGGGCTGGGTTCTAGGCCAGACGGCCATCGTCACCGACTCCCAGGACCGGGTGTACCTGTTCAACCGGGGCGACCACCCGTTGATCGTTCTGGACCGCGACGGCAATTTCCTGAACTCTTGGGGCGAGGGCCAATTGCCTGACGCACACGGCATGTTCATTGACGGCGACGACAATCTCTACATGCCGGTGAAGAACAGCCACGTTGTGTTGAAATACCGGCCCGATGGCGATCTCCTGATGACCTTGGGTGAGTGGGACAAGCCTTCGGACACCGGCTGGTCCGGCGACTACAGCGAGCCAGCCAAGCAGGCTGCCGGCCCTTTCAACCGGCCCAGCGATATCGCACTGGACGGCTCGGGAGACCTGTACATCTCCGACGGTTACGGGAACGCGCGGGTCCACAAGTTCACCGCCGACGGCAAGCTGCTTTTCTCTTGGGGCGAGCCGGGCAAGACCGGGCCAGGAGAGTTCCACGTCCCCCACGGCGTTTGGGTGCACACCGACGGGCGGGTTTTTGTGGCCGACCGGGAAAATAACCGGATCCAGATATTCACCGCAGATGGGAAATACCTGGACGAATGGACCGGCCTCGCACGTCCCTGCGACATCTACGTTGACGATGACAACGTCTTCTACGTTCCCGAGCTGGATGGGTTCATGAGCATCCTCAGCATCGACGGCGACATCATCGCCACCTGGGATAGTCCGCTGGACGCAGGCTGGGGCAACGGGGCCCACGCCGTCTGGGTGGACTCCCACGGCGACCTATACGTCAACCAGAACGTAGAAGGCCACCGTCTGGTCAAGTACCAGCGTCAGTAGGCTGACCCCGCCCCTTTGCGGTAGACAGCCAGCCTTACCCTATACCTACTCGGAGGAACCCCCATGCGGGCCGGATATCAAGTTGGACACGTGGTGCTGCGGGACACCGTGGACCATCAGCAGCAGTGGCAAGACCACCTGTCCCAGTTCCGTGCTGCCCGGGACGCAGGGTTCGACTCCTACTGCTTCGGTAACCACTTCTTGATCGACCCATTCCAGCACTTCCAGCCGTGGACCGTCCTGGCCCGTATGGCCGCGGAGCCGGGTAACATGACCCTGGCCACCTCGGTCTTGTTGCTGCCACTGCTGAACCCGGTGGAGGTGGCGGAGCAAGCCGCGACCCTGGACCACATCTCCGTGGGGCGGTTCGTGATGGGCATCGGTCTTGGCTACCGCGTCGAAGAATGCGAGGCGTTCGGCATCAAGATGTCGGAGCGGGGCGGCCGAATCACCGAGTCCATGGAGCTGATACGACGGCTGTGGACCGAGGATGAGGTGACCCACCACGGCAAGTACTACCACGTAACGGGCGCCAGACCCACTGCCCGGCCCTACCAGAGGCCCGGCCCCAAAGTCTGGCAGGCAGCCATGAGCGACCCGGCCATCCGAAGAGTGGGACGCTCCGGAGACATACTCTTCGTGGGGCCGGCCCAGGGCAACGAGTCCATCCGAAAACAGATCGATCTCTATCGAGAGACGTTGGAGAAGAGCGGACACGAGAAACCTGAAGACATGGTGATCGTGAGGGAGTTCTTCTGTGCCGGTACTCATGAGGAGGCCATCCGGAAGGCAAGGGGCGGATTTCAGACGAAATACAAGGTTTACCGTGACCAAGGCCTGCACGGCTCCGATGATGAGCTGGCCAGAAAGGTTACCGGCAATCTTGAAACCCTGATGGACGAAACATTTGTTCTGGGCAGCCCGGAAGAGTGCCTGGAGCAGATTGAGGAATACAAAAACATGGGATTCACCGATGTCATCCTGCGGTTGTTCTATCCCCAGATGACCCAAGGTGAAGCCCTGGAGCACATCAACCTGGTGGGGGAAGAAGTCATCCCTGGGATGCACCGCCTCTAGGGCCTCGGCTTAGGCGGTGAGCGAAGGACGCATTGGGCGAAGCAGGAATCTGGATCACGGTGATTCTGGTGGGCTTGTTGGCTCTGGGGTTACGAGAGTACGCCCGAACCAGCGGGACCTTTGCCGCCCGCTGGGAACAGATCAAGTTCACGCTATTGGCCGTCGCCCTGATCCTGTTGGGCATCATTGCCACCGTGTTGGCTATCGGTTTCATCATCGCTGTCGTGGTAATTGAGATTTGGCGGCCATTGTTGGTGGTCGCCGCCGTGATAGTTGGCCTGGTGGCCTCTTCCGTCTGGGTTAGACGCGCCAGAAGCTGAGAGAATCCCGTTTTTGAACGAACATATCAGGAGAGTAAATTGGAAGTTGGCGTAATTTTCCCCCAGACAGAGATCGAGCCAGACCCGCTGGCCATCAAAGACTTCGCCCAGGCGGCCGAGGACATGGGATTCGCCTATATCTTCATCGCCGACCACGTGCTGGGCGCAGACCCGGCCCACCACGATTTCCCAGCCCTCCGCACCTACAACCACAAGTCGGTGGTGCACGAAACCATGACTCTCATGGGCTATCTCGCGGCCATCACCGAGCGGGTGGGCCTGGCTACCGGCATCCTGATCCTGCCCCAACGCCAAACGGTTTTGGTGGCCAAGCAGGCTGCCGAGGTGGACGTGCTATCCGGCGGGCGGTTGCGACTCGGTATCGGAGTCGGCTGGAACACGGTCGAGTACGAGGCATTGGGCGAAGACTTCCACAACCGTGGAGCACGTAGCGCCGAACAGATCGAGGTGATGCGGGCGCTTTGGACTCAGGACGTGGTCGACTTCCACGGCAAGTGGCACAACATCAGCCACGCAGGCTTGAACCCCCTGCCCATCCAGCGGCCTATCCCTGTCTGGCTCGGCGCCGGCAGCTCTCAGAGCCCCACCCCGCCCGACACCGTGTTGAAGCGGGTGGCCCGGCTGGCCGACGGCTGGTGTCCCAACTTCAATCCCGACGAGACCGGAGGTGCCATCGTGGAGAGGACCCACGGTTTTATGAGGGAGGTGGGCCGTGACCCCGGCGCTCTGGGCCTGGACGGCCGTCTCCGCACCGGCGACAGGCAGCCCGAGGACTGGATGGACGAAGCCAAGGCGTGGCAGGAATTGGGCGCAACTCACCTCTCAATCGAGAACCGGCAGGCTGGATTGAAAACCGCCGGAGAGCACATTGAGGCCATGCGCAAGTTCAAAGAGGCCACCGGACTCAAGTTTTAATATGCCTAGATTCGAACCAAGAGACCCGGAATTTGAAGCCAAGGTCCGGTCCAGCTTTGCTAAACAGACCGCCATGCAGACCCTGGGCGCGGTCATGGGCAAAGTTGAGCCAGGACAGGTGGAGATCGAGATGCCTTTCCAGGCCGATCTGACCCAACAGCACGGCTTCATCCACGGCGGAATCGTGACTTCTATCCTGGACAGCGCCTGCGGGTACGCGGCCTTCAGTCTAAGCGCCTCGGACTCGGCAGTGGTGACCGTTGAATACAAGGTCAACTTCTTGGCCCCGGCCAAAGGAGAGCGGCTGGTGGCCAGAGGACAAGTTTTGCGCCCTGGCGCCAGCATCACGGTCTGCAAGGGGGATGTGGTCGCCTACGACGGCGATGAAGAGAAGCTGGTGACTACGATGCTTATGACCATGATGATTCTGCCCAATCGTCCTGACCTGGCAGGGTAAACCGGATTAATTAAGCGCACGGCCTACGGAGGTCCCATGGATTTTGGCCTGTTTTTGGAGTTCTCCGGTCAAGAAGGCGAGGATGAGGTCAAGGTGTTCCAGCGCGGGTTCAGCCTGGTCGACGAAGCTGAAAGCCTCGGGGTTGATTCCATCTGGCTGCCGGAATACCACTTTATCCCGGTCAGCGTGCTGTCTTCGCCCATCGCCGTCGCTACGGCGGTCGCCGCCCGGACTAAGAAGATGCGTATCGGGTTCGGCGTCTATCTGCTGCCGTTGGCCAACCCGATCAAGGTCGCGGAAGAAGTTGCTACCCTCGACCACATCAGCAACGGAAGGGTTGAGTTCGGAATCGGACGTGGGACTTTCCCTGAACATCACGACGCATTTAATTCGCCCTACCCCGAGAGCCGCAGCCGGTTCGATGAATACCTCGAAATCATCCTCAAGGCCTGGACCGGAGAGGAAGTGAATTTCGAGGGGGACCACTACCACTGCCAGGGAATAAAGGTGAAGCCCAAGCCTGTACAGAGTCCTCACCCGCCGATACGCGTTGGCGTCACCTCGGCGGAGACCTTCCCAATCATTGGACGCATGGGCTACCCGATCTTCATCAACCCGTCACGGGCCTTTGCCTTGTCCGACCTCGCGCCCCATATCGATGCTTACCTGATTGCCTGGCAGGATGCCGGCCACCCCGGCGAGGGCGAAGTGGGCCTACGAGTCCCAATCTATGTGGCGGACACTAAGGAAAAGGCTTACGAGGATCCTAGAGAGAGCGCCCTTACGTCGATGACCGGGCTTGCCGAACGGGTCCGGGTCAGCGCGTCCCGGGAGGGCACTACCGGCAACTGGCAGGCCGAGTCAGAGCAACTGACCAGTATGACTTATGACGATTGGCTCCGGGACAAAGTGGTCTACGGTACGCCGGAGCGGGTCGTGGACCGGTTGACCCAATTGATCGAGGAACTTCACTTAAGCCAGATCGTCTACGAGATCAACTTTGGCCGCCAGATACCCTTCGAGCAGCAGACGAAGTGCTTGAGGCTGATCACGGAGAAGGTCTTTCCGAAAATTCGATAGGGGTTGGTCTGATGCCAGAGATGACCCTGAATTCAAACAGGACGGATCAGAGACCCGCGCCTACGGGTTGCGCCGAGCCAGAACAGGTGTCAGGACGAGCGGGGCGGGGCGTCGTCCTTTACGCGAGGGATCACTCTACACGCTAATCGAACATCATGACGCTGCGGGCTACTGAGCCTTCTTTCATGTATTTGAAGGCGTCGTTTATGTCTTCTAGCTTAAGGCGTTTGGTGACCAGCTCGTCCAACTTTAGGCGGCCCTGCAGGTAGAAATCGATGTACCGGGGCATGTCCACCCGAAAGTGGTTCGAACCCATGCTGCTGCCCTGGATGCGCCGCTCCCGCAAGAAGGCGGAGCCGTCCAACTCAATCTTGGTGCCAAGAGGAATCATGCCGATGATGGTGGCCGTGCCCCCCGCCCTCAAAATCTCGAAGGACAGCTCGGCAGTTTCCTTCTTGCCGATGGCTTCAAATGAATAGTCCACGCCGCCGCCCGTCAGGTCTTTGACCTTTTTCTCGGCATCGCCGGTGGACGCGTCGATCACGTCCGTGGCCCCGAACTCCCTGGCCAGCGTCAGTTTGTCTTCCACGGCGTCGATGGCGATGATGCGCAGCGCCCCGGCGAGCTTGGCGCCCTGGATGGCGTTCAGGCCCACTCCGCCGGCTCCGATGACCGCAACGGTGCTGCCGGGCTCGACCTTGGCGGTGTTGAGGGCTGCTCCCAGGCCGGTGGTGGCCCCGCAGCCGATGAGGGCCATCTGCTCGAAGCCGATATCCTGCTCGATCTTCACCAGGGAATTCTCATGGACCAGCATCATCTCGGCGTAGGCGCCAAGGTTGGCGAATTGGGTTACCGGGTTTCCGCTCTGGCTAAGGCGAGGCTCCTCGTCGGGCCCTCGGACCAGTCCCGTCCGGGAGCAGAGTACCGGCCGTCCGGTGGTGCAGCGCTCGCAAACGCCGCAGAAGACCGACAGGCAGCAGATAACGCGGTCGCCGGGAGACACGTAGTGCACTTGACTGCCCACTGCTTCCACCGTTCCCGCCGCCTCGTGTCCCAGGAGCACCGGCATGGTCGTGGTGTAAAGGCCTTCTACGAAGTGGAGATCGCTATGGCAAACTCCCGAGGCGCGGGTGCGGACCAAGACTTCTCTGGGGCCTGGCGATGCGACGTCAACTTCCTCGATCTGCAGTGGCTGGTTTACCTCATGCAACACGGCTGCTTTCATGGCCAGTTACTCCTAATACGATTGGGAAGGACTTCTAGGCTGATGTTGGGATACATAATACGCGGCTACGGCATCAGATTGCGAACCACTTCTGGTCGGCCAGCACCACGGACGTCTCGATCTGGCGGTCGGGCACGTTCCAATACTTGCCGAGCAGTGTTTCTTTCTCTTGGGTCGAGACCACTTTAAACCCGTGGTTCTCGTAGAAACGGACCGCCCAGACCGCGTCGGCCCACGTCCCGATAAGGACCGGTTTGGTTGCCTGGCCCATGATCCGGCCCAGAAGTTCCCCGCCGATGCCTTGGCCCCGTTGAGAGGTGCGGACGTAGGCGTGGCGGATCAGCGTCACATCCTGAACGTCTTGGGTCCCCATAACCCCGGCCAACTCGCCGTCTTTCTCGTAGCCTAGGAAAGAGACACCGGCCGAAACCTCTGCCCGGAGCTCTTCGCGGGGCATGTATGGCTCATGCCATCGGTCGACCGGAATTATTCCGCGGTAGGCTTCAGCCGCGTCGTTGATGATCTGGAAGATTGCCTCGAAGTCGTCGTCGATGCATACACGGATCATGACTAGACGGTTACACCGGTGAAATTAAAACTACTCAATTTCAGCGCCGGGACCCTGGTGGCGAAGCCAACCTCGTTCAAGACCAGCTTGGTTTCGCTGCCGATGTGCTCGACACCGGCCAGAGCCTCCACATAGGGCTGGGTGAACCGCAGGTCCTTCACCGGGTGGGTGATCTGGCCGTTCTCGATCATGAAAGTGCCGTCGCGGGTCATTCCAGTCATGACGCAACCCTTGGAATGGGCGAGACGAGTGTAGAAGAACCGGGTGATGTACAGACCCCGTTCGGTGGAGGCGATCAAGTCGTGGAGAGACGCATCCCCAGGCTGCATGAACAGGTTGCTGGCGATGGGGCCGCCCGTGAAATAGGCCTGGTGGCCGGTGGATACTGTGCCCTCTTTGCCCGCGGTGTAGGAGTTGTGTACCGGAGTGTTGACCACTCCATTGGTGATGATGTCCACGCGGCGGCGGGGAACCCCCTCAGCGTCGAAGGGCACCGGCCACCCCTGCGGCGCCGAGCCGTCGTCCCAAATCGTCACGCTCGGGCTCATGGCCTGGTCCCCGATCACATCATTCATCCAACTTCGCCCTTCCTGTACTGCCTGGGCTCCCATGCCATAGAGGCTCAGCGCTTCCAGAATGTCGTCCACGGCGTAGGTGTCCAGCACCACCGGGTATCGGTCCGGCTCGATGGCCACCGGCTCCCGGCCATCGACTGCTTTAGACACCGCTTCGCGGCCCAGGGCCTCAGTGTCCATGTCTGAGAGACGCCAAGACCCGCCCTTGGCCCAGCCGGCTGAGGTGTCGCTCATGGTATTGATGATCAGGCCGGCAAAAGTCCCGGCGTGGTAGGCCCGCGTGCCGAGGCTGCTGACCACGGCGGTCTCTTGAACCCCGGTCCGGCAGGCTCCGGACACATTCAGGCCATGCTCTTTTCCTTGGAGACAGACTCCGCGTACGATCGCCGCTCGGGTTTCCGGGCTGCAATTTGCGGTAGCCTCATCCAAGCTTTCGACCGTGATCGGCTCAGACGGCTGGGGCAGTCCCAGCAATTCTGGGTCTTCGGGCATCAGTAATGCGTTCTGGTGGGCCGCGTCAACCGCTTTTCTTAGACCGGCGTCGCTTAGGTCATTGGTGGTGGCCCTTCCCAGGCGTTTCCCGGACACCGAACGGACGTTCAGCATGATGTTGCTGTGCGCCACGTTCTGGTGGATGGCCCCGCCGGCAAAGCGGGACAATCCCAGGTCCTGAGCGCTGAGATAGATGTCGGTCTCTTGGGCCTTGGAATAGCTTAGGGCTTTCTCGATCAGGGCCAGGGTGGCCGTTTCACCCATCATTGCATCACCTTGCAGAGCGGTGAATAAATCGATTGGTAATTTGCTTCGGCAATGTTACGAATACCGTCACTATAAGTGATA
>Ga0207966_1000156_pt1 | contig 38421 bp, 31 predicted proteins | sample Knorr_S23_td_NAD_FD_185611 | JGI IMG/M metagenome (GOLD analysis project Ga0207966, IMG submission 185611) | Marine microbial communities from Southern Atlantic Ocean transect - Knorr_S23_td_NADW_ad_2500m_LV_B (SPAdes) (version 2) | ecosystem: Environmental > Aquatic > Marine > Oceanic | place...
CCACCTCTTCCAGCTAGCGACTTCAAGATACCAACCCCTGCTGAACATGATCAGTGTGATCGCTAGGAAGGGCCACGTAAGCGCCTGCAACGCAGGCGCCGTGGCCAGCCCGGCCGGGGCGCCGCCCAGGAGGCCGAGCAAGCCAGGAACCACTCATCACCAGGGTAACGGCAGCAGACCGCTCAACAGGGCGACAAAGGGTTTTTCAACGTGGATGAACTTTTGCATTTGGAGTGCTCCTGAGGTGAGACCAAATTTTGGAACCTATGCTTTACCGGGCCAAACAGGGGTTAGGGAAGTATTCGGTTGTCAGGCAACCAAAGCCACTTGCGAGCGTTGCATTCTCTTAGGCCCTCGTCATGGATCCTCAGATAGCATTGCCATCTATCGGCCTCGGTTCTATGTCATTCCGACACCAGCCCTTCCGCTGAAGGGCGGCGAGGAATCTCAGGCCTGGATTTAGCGGTCACTTGAGATTCCTCGCTACGCTCGGAATGACAGAGGGGCGCTCGGAATGACATCGCTGGCGATACTAGTCGCATAAGTACTATCCGCCGCTCCAGATGATTTCTTTGGTGACCGACTTGGTGTTGCCGCCGAAGGTCGGTATCCATGACGAGTGTTTGCCCGGTCCCCCAAGTACGATGACGACCAGATCATCTAGGGTGCGGATCATGGGAATCGGACCGTCCGGGATGCGCTGCATCCGTTCCATCAGGGTATCGTGGGTGTAACGTTCCAGGGGGATCTTGGCCCGTTGGTGCAGCCATTCGACGACATCTTTCTTGCTTAACCCGTCGCCGCTGATGGTGGCGGCGTGTTCCGGACCAAGGGCCAATAGGGTTTCACCGCCCGTGTAGGCGTTGTTGGCGCCGGTTACGGATATCGCTCCCGCCACGATGGTGAGGATATCATCGGCCGAACGGCCCGAATGGTCGTTGATGTTGTGAGGTGGTTCCCCGGCCATCACCGTTACAGCGCTTTGGTCCGGACGGAAACCTCGCTCAACATGTAGAGGTTCCCACGGATTCTCTTCCTCGTTCTCCGCCACGCAGTAGCTGAATTTGGAAGGAGCGCCTTGGGTGGACATGTCGCCCACCCCGGGGTAAGCCCCACCAACATTTAACAGGACCAAGCGCATGGCCCGGCCAATGGTCGCGTTGGCTCGCCAACCCGGCCCGAACGACCCAGATGAGTAGTTCATACCCAGGGCCTCCCTGATGGGGCCATTGATTATCATAAGGGGGGCGCAGGGATGGGTAGTGGCCTGAATGGCGTAAAGATTGAAGACCGGGTCCGCGATCGCTTCCACGGCGGCGATCAACACCGGCAGGTATTCGGGGAGGCATCCGGCCATCACGGCATTGATGGCCAGCTTTTCCACCGTGGCCGCGCCCCAAATGGGAGGAATCTCGGCTACCACGTGGTCTGAGGCCAGGCTGGTGGCGGCCAACATTGCCTCGACTCGTTGCAGCGTCGGCGGCACTATCGGCAGTCCGTCGGACCAGCCACGGTCCAAGTAAAGGCGCTGTACCGCCTCGAAATCGTCGGCGATCTCTATCTGCGGCGAAACTAACGATGGCAATCGACGCCCTCCATCTGCGGGGAAAAATGAGCCGGACTCCCCCGGCGGTTTGGGACAATATAAAGCTTAGATAGGCGCAGCGTATGGTCCTTAGACAGTATCGGGACGAACGGGTGTTGAGGTTTTCTGCCGCTCGTGGTGAGCCTGTCGAACTACCCGTTGCGATCGACTCCCGGACCCTTCAAGCGAAGTTGGCGGGGCCGTGCCGTCTTGAGTTGAGTTACTCCTGAGCAGTTAAACCAGCGATCACCTGCTCCAAAAGGGCCTCCGCCTTGGCCTCAACCGCATCGGGTTTTAGGCCTCCAAGTGGATGGAGAGCGATGGCCATGGGCAATTCGGGCATTCCCAGGGCGCGGCGCTCGACTTCGCCCAGGACCTTGAATCGGTGGGTGCAAACTGTAACAGTGGGAACACCGCGACGCTCCAGTTCTACTGAGTCGTGGATACTCCACGACGTGCAGGACCCTCAATCACCTAGACCGACGATCGCTACATGGGCTGAGGTGGTCAACTCGTCCATGACCTCCTGCTTGGCCGCGATCGACGCCGAGGGTTTGCGCTGGTGGACGGCGTTGCTGATCTCATATTTCTGGCGGAGCAACTCCTCCAACCGGGCGAAGAGAATGTCGCCGTTGGGTTTACTGTTCCAAAGAAAGCCTACGGATCTGCCCCGAAGATCGGGTGGCCGTGGCGCCATGGTGTGCCGCAATTCTCGAGGCGGAGCGGTGGGGTCCAAAACAAAGATGGAGCCGGTTGCCGTGGTGGTCATTATGTCGCTCCAATCGTTCCGGTGGGCCGGAACCATTTATAGCTGGAACACTTATAGGGAGAGGCTATTCCGTAGGCCAAGCCCTGTCAAGGGCGGGTAGCCGAGGCGCGACGTGGCGTCCGGCCGCTTCGTTATCCATGCTCGGATTCTCTCAATCGAGTTTGTTCCAGGCGGTCGACTCCGGGACCGTTGAGGGGTTGCGCCTTGCGCCGCACGATTCACATCTTGCCGGATCCAACTGCCCGCGTAACGATTGACGCAGGCCTGCCGATGGGAATCGTGGCGGTTGTACGGCTAATGATATCTGCTAAACTATCGTAACTCGTGGTCCACTGACGAGATGGACTCCGGTAGACCACGTTGGAGCTGTTCAAGATGACCCGGAAACGGCTGGCTCTGATAATCGGCGGGCTTGCCGTATCGTTGGGTGTGGTATTGTTTGGAGTTGGGTGGTACTACTCCCTGCAGATCGAGGACGGCGCGCTGCGCGTCAAGCACGACCCTCTGAAGTACGAAGTCGAAGTTGTGGAGTTGGAGGAAGATCGGGTCAAACTCAAGTTCCCAACGGAAGAGGATCTCCGAAAGCAACCGGAAAATACGGGGATCGAATGGCCCGATGGTTACGCTAGAGTCGGCGAAACCCTCAATGTCGACGGCGCCGAGGCCCTACGCAAGTACACATTGCTGGAAGGCGTTTTGGTTGTGGGACAACAAGTGCGTTTCGGCCAGAACGCGTTCCCGGGCGACCCAGATAGGGCCCACGGTATTACGTTTAAGGAGATACAGTTTGCGTCGCCGCTGGGAGTCCTCGCCGCCTGGCAAATAGATGGCTCCGGAAACACCTGGGTAATCTTTGTCCACGGGAAAGGGGCAAGCCGGAGACAGGCGCTGCGCATGCTACCAGTGGTCGAGGGTAAAAATCTTCCGTCACTGGTTATAACGTACCGGAATGATTCCGGGGCGCCGGAAGATCCAAGTGACTACTATTGGTACGGTCTCACCGAGTGGGAGGATCTGGAGGCGGCGGCTGCGTATGCCCTAGACCACGGAGCTACCGGCCTGGTCGTGGTTGGTTACAGTATGGGCGGCGGTATAATCGCCAACTTTCTGTACCAGTCTCCACTGGCGGACCGGGTAGTGGGAGTGATTCTCGACTCACCTATGTTAGATCTGGATGCGACGGTGGATATGGCTGCTGAAATCCGAAACGTCCCCGCATTTCTGACTACCATCGCGAAAGTAATCTCTGGCTCCAGATTCGGCATCGACTGGGACGCTTTGGACTATCTGGATCGGGCGGACGAAATCTCGGTCCCCGTGTTGCTATTCCACGGCGACGCAGACAAAAGGGTACCGGTGTCAATAAGCGAGAGGTTCGCGGAGAGCCGTCCAGACTTGGTGACTTATGAGTTTTTTGCTGGCGCTCCTCACGGCGGGGCTTGGAACGTCGACTCGGAGAGATACGAAGCGGTGGTCGGCGAGTTCGTTGACCGCGTGGCGCGCTAGCCCATTGGGCTCGTCCAATATGCTGGGGGACGCAGTAGAATCTGTTAGAGGTCCAGGGTCATGGATGTTGTGGGATTGGGGCGCCCGGGCGTGTGTCCCAATGCTATTATTTCCGCGTGGAGCTTGTTGGGCGCTAATTCCAAAAGCCCTACCGGCCCCAAGCGCAGTTCTTTGTGGTGGGGGAAGGTGATGCTGCCGCAGTTCATGATGACCACGCCATCTCGAAGTTCCAATTGCTCAAGGTGGGTATGGCCGGCAACCATTATGTCTACCGGCTCCGGGAAAAGTTCTTGCAGTTCGGATACAGGCCTGAATTGGCGGTCCAGGCTGTGAACCATCCCGATGCGCCAACCTTCTACTTCCAGGGTCTGAACTTCCTTGGAGCGGGGGTCGGCGATGGAGTCATTGTTTCCGGTAGCGCAAATGACTGGAGCGAACTGCTCCAGCCAGTCCAGGACCTTGGGAGAAGTCAGGTCTCCCCCGTGAAAAATCAGATCGACTGTAGAGAAGAAATTGGCCGGTTCGGGTCCCAATTCGTCCAAGCTTTGAATCATGCCGGGCAGATGGGTGTCGGATAGCAGGCCGATTCGCATTCAACAAATTTAACGAGCCCAGATGGTAAAGTCAAACAACCCCGCGGCCAAGCCGGACAACGTCCCCCTTTCGTAAAGGGGGATTTAGGGGAATTCCCCCCACAAATATGATTCCTAACCAAAGGAGCAGAGATAAAATATGCCTCAGGATAGAACCGCAGCCATCGTTGGGATCCACGAATACCCGTTGCGGGTGGTCGGCTCGGATATCAGCGCACTTCAGATCAAAGCCGCCTCAGCCGCCAAGGCCTTGGAAGATGCCGGCTTTGCTTGGAAAGACGTGGATGCCGTGTACGACACCGGCAGCGACCAGGGAATCGGGGGTCTGGGAATATCCGAGTATTTCGGATTCAAACCCAGCATCATAGACAACACCTCGGTAGGTGGATCGTCCTTCGAGTTCCACGCCAATCATGCGCGCCGGATGATCGAGGCGGGCAAGTGCAATCTGGCGCTGATCACTTACGGCTCCACATCCCACTCCGACCGGAGGGCCATCGGCACCGCGGGCGCCACCGGCGGCGGACCATCTAACCTGTTCCGAAATATGGAAGACCCTTGGGGACTCACCCTCATCGGCAACTACGCCATGGTGAAGATGCGCCATAAGTTTCAATATGGCACGACCGACGAGCAGTTCGCCGCCATCTCCGTGGCGACCCGACGCCATGCCATGCGCAACCCCGAGGCGGTCAAGGCCATGACCGACCTGGAATTTGTCGGCGTCAATGAGATCAGCGTCGCAGACGTTCTGGACTCCCGGACCGTCGCTTACCCGCTGCACCTGCTGGAATGTTGCATGGTGTCGGATGGCGGCGGGGCAGTCCTGGTGGCCTCCGCCGAGATGGCCCGCAACGCCAGGAAGAAGCCGGTGTGGATAATCGGCGGCGGTGAAGCCACCAAGTACCGGGAGAACGGCGGCGATATCACCGTCAGCGCCGGTGCCCAGTCGGGCCCAGTTGCCTTCCAAGATGCCGGAGTCTCTCCATCTGAGATTGACATCTTGATGGCATACGACTCGTTCACCATCACCGTCATGTGCATGATCGAGGACCTGGGGTTCTGCCAAAAGGGAGAAGGGGGCGCCTTTGTCAGCGATGGCCGATTGGATTATGACAACCCGGGGAAACCGGCGATCAATACCGATGGCGGGGGCCTGTCGTCCAACCACCCCGGCGCCAGGGGCATCTTTCTGTTGATGGAAGCAACCCGTCAATTGCGGGGTGAGTCTACGTCCCAAGTAGCCAACGCCAAACTGGCGGTGGCCGTGGGCAACGGCGGACAGCTCGGCTCGCGCCATGCCACCGGGGCAACCATACTGGCCGCCGATTAATCCCGAATCAACCACATTTAGGAGAATAAATAGATGGCACCGCTACGACCGCAACCCGCCTTCCCGGAAAACGACACCCAGCCCTTCTGGGACGCTACCAAGAAACACGAGCTTACGTACCAGACCTGCGATCGGTGCAATGAGGTGATCTTTTATCCGCGCCGCCATTGCACTAGCTGCGGCTCGGACCAAAATACTTGGCATGTTTCCCAAGGATTGGGCTCCGTCTACACCTTCAGCGTCATCATGCAGAGCCGCCATCCGGCTTTCAAAGACCTGGGGGCCTATGCCGTGGCCTACGTTGATCTGGACGAGGGCTTCCGCATCATGACCAATATCGTCGGGATTCAGGACCCCACCACCGACATCCAATGCGGTATGAGAGTAAAGTTGCGCTGGGAAGACCAGGGCGACGGCGAGGTATCGCTTCCCATGTTCGAGCCGGCCTAAACAGAAATTTTTTGAGGTAACGCCATGGGAGTTCTTTACGAGAAAAGAGGACACGTCGCTTACGTCACCATCAATAACCCCGACAAAGCAAACATCTTAGATCGGACGACGTCGGACGAATTGGCCGAGGCTTGGAAAAACATCTGGGACGATCTTGACGTTCGGGTAGCCATCTTGACCGGCGCGGGGGAGCGGCATTTTTGCGCCGGGCACAATCTGGAGCTCCCGGAAGGAATCACCGTTGAAGAGCGGGAGAGGTTAAGGACCGAGAATATCTTCTGGCCGTCTTCTGGGACGGTAAATGGGTCCAAGTTCGGCACCGACGGCAGCCTGGGCGACCACTACGCCCAGATCTGGAAGCCGGTTATCGGCGCGATAAACGGGTGGGCGGCGGGCGCCGGATTTTACTTGATGCTAACTTCGACGGATATCAGGATAGCTTGCGAAGATCACGCCCGGTTCAAGTTCGCTTTGTTGAGCCAGGGGTGGGTGGGTCACGGACCCGGGGCCACTTACCTCACCCGGCAAGTGGCTTACGCCGACGCGATGAAGATACTGCTTACCGACGAACCTTTCGACGCCAAAGAGGCGCTCCGGATGAATCTGATCAACGAAGTAGTCGCCCACGATAGTTTGATGGAACGGGCGGAGGAGCTGGCCGCTCAGATAGCGTCGATGCCGCCGGTGGCGGTGCGGATGATGAAGGAATTCATAATTCGGTTCCGCGACGTTCCGGTGGGCGAGGCGTGGCGGGTTCAGACGCTGATGAATTCACTTTTGACCCAGATCACCACCGATGGTACAGAGGGCAGGAACGCGTTCAATGAAAAGCGCCCGCCCAACTTTACGGGAGGGATCCGGGACAAGGGCGAAGTATTCCCGGAGCTAGACGAGGCGGAACGAGAACGTCTAAAGGCGGTTCGGAGAGACCTGCTGGGTTAGTGGCCGGCTTGGCATAGACGTTGCCGTTGTCTATTCTGGTTTCAAGCGCGTCCGTGGCGCCGATGACGACTGGCTCGTATTTATTGCACCTCGGCAGATTGGCATAGGGAGCCGCCATGAGATACAACCTGGCCATCGCGATCCTTGCCATACTGGTTACGGGCATCGTTTCGTGCTCCCAATCCGAACCAACCCCGACCCCTGACGCCGTTGCTACATCTGAACCAACACCAGTACCTGTGGAACCATCCGTGGCAGCCCCAGCGTCCCCAGCGATCTCTCCAGGAGCAACCCCCATTCGGGAATCGCCGGCTGTTACGCCATCGGTAGATAAAGTACCGCTTCAAGATACCCCGGCACCGCCGGTGTCTGATTCCACTACCGTTCCAACACTAGGGCCTTTGAGCCAGGAGCCAGCACCCACCGGGCCGAGGTTGTCGGGGAAAGTGGTTCTAGCTGAAGCGCAAGAATTGTTTTCCCAGCGCGGGTTGGTATTGGAATCGGAGTTGGCAAAGGTGTCGGTTTTTGGACTGGATGGGTCCCCCATGGCAGATGGGGGTCATGGCGATTCCTTTTCCTTCAACCTTCCAGCGGGCGCCGCTTATCTGTTGAAAGCAAAAACCGTGGATGGCGCCGTCCTGTGGGCGCTGACACCGGTCTTAAGCGGCGACACCACCATGGACATCAGCCTTGAAACCACCTACCAGACGGGTCTGATTTACGCGGCTGAAGGCAAAGGCACAATCTCCGGGCGATCTGTTTCGGATCTCAAAGGGAAGGCAAAAGGGGCTCTGGACGTGGGCGCAGACCGGCTGGTGAACACGGTAAAAAGGGTGGTCAATAACGGGCTGCTATGGCGGGTGGACTACTTGATCTTCACCGAAATGAATGAGGTGACCCTCCGGGCATTTGGCGGAGGGTTGTCTCCGGTGAGGTCCCTGGTTTCGGTGCTGGATGACCCCCAACCGGATTATGTGCCCCATGCCTATATGCTAAACACCGCCGCCGGCGACCCTTTCCTGGACCGCATATTAATGTCGGAGATGAAGGCCGATCGTTGGGCCGCCATCGTCGTAGCGGAGGATATTCCTCCCAGGGTGTACCAGGGCCTGGGCGGACTGCACGTGATCCATGGAGGAAAGACGTTGGTCTACGGTGAAGACAAATGTTTTGATTGGAAAGTTCAAGACACAGAGCGGGAATGCCGGGTGTTCCGTCAGGTCTTGGTCACATATCCACTGGACGCCCCTCCCGGCGTATCTCCTACGGTGGTGACTGAGGTGGGAGACTTCCACGGAGCGAACCGTCCCCAGTGGTCCTGGGACGAAAAGAATATCGCCTTCGACGCTTTTCCCGAAGGCAGACAAGGGCGGACTCAGATATATGTTATGGACCGCGACGGCGGAAGTGTACGGCAGCTTACGGCGGAATCTGAGGGCCAAAACGGCGCCAGGGCGGCCAGTTGGTCTCCGGACAATTCCCAGATCGTATATTTCTCGGACCGGGAGTCATTTTCCTGGGATATCTGGCTGATGAACGCCGACGGTTCGGGAACGCAAAATCTAACCAAGGGCCAGGTCAAATTTCCCAGCGGTCCCAAGTTCTCTCCCGATGGACGGCGAATCCTGTTCTACGCCAACGATGATGAGCCGGCTGCCGGACGCCGGGGAGGTCCCGATTCCGAGTTGTGGATCATGGACCGGGATGGGGCCAATTTGACCAAGATTACCGACGACGACGTTGACGACGAAAACGCGGTGTGGGGCTTAAATGGGATAGACGTTGTCTACAGCGTGAAGGAACGGACATGGGAAGCAGCCGACGCGCTTACCGGGAAGAAACTGTTCGAATTCCCCGGCGTTGCCCGTGGCAAATACGTCAGTCCGGTTTTAGCGGCAACCGGTCACGTGCTGATACCGACCCAGGCGGCTATAGAGGAAAAGAAGGTCGACGAAAGGGGGTATGTGGACCAGGACTGGTTAAAAGCTAGGCTGGAAGACAAACCGGGCAGCGGCACGGCATCAAGCATAACTGGGGCCCAATCTCGAAGTGGCTATCGAGTGACAACCCCCCTCGAAAGACCCGATAGCAGGGATCCGCTACGAAATCTACAATGCGTTCTCTCAGACCGGGATATACAATTCCTACATCGGGGGCTATTTGCCCCCGATAATTAGCTGGCCCTAGAAGAGAAGCTGGACCTCCATAAACATGTCCAAGATATGCCCATGAAGGTCTACCACTCATACGGACCAAGTTGTCCGGGTTGTCTTGTGCGGCCAGCTTGAGTTTTAACCAACCTGATGTTTTTCAATAAGGATTGCTCTCCCTACTCTCTCGCCCTCAAGGTCAAATAGTACATGGGGTGGAGACTATCCATCGGATCACCACGTGGTCTCCCTGAAAGAATGTAAAGGTTGCCTGCAAGGTCTTGCCCGAAGGACGAGATATTGAGTTCCGTGTCAATTAGGAACTGGTGGTACGGGTCAGAATAGCCATCGTACCAAACGGCATATATCGCCCCGGTGCAAAAATCAGCATACACGTATGGGCCTACCAGAGGTGGGATGCCACGTCCTTGGAAGGCATACTCTCCAATGATTGCGCAATATTGAGGGCCCTCCTCGTCGAGCTCAACCAAGGGCGTTTCCAAGCTGTCTACGTCGCAGCCGTTCGGCTCGTAACAAATTGTGCCTTCCATGATGTTCCAACCATAGTTGCGGCCTATTTGGATCAGATTGATCTCTTCCTGCTGGCTGCTGCCTAAGCCGCCTAACCATAGTCCGGTCTCACGATCGAACGAGAATCTCCAGGGATTGCGAAACCCATAAGGCCAAATTTCCAGGCTGGCCCCGGGAAGCCCCACGAATGGGTTATCCTCCGCCAGCCGTTCCTCCGGACAAGTCAAATGAAGTAACGAGCCCCGCAAAGTGGATCTATGTTTGCGGTGGCTATCGCGTGGCAACCCCTCCAAGAATCTGCTCCCGGGAATTCACCACAAAATCTACATCGCGTTTGCTCAGAGCCCGATCTACCATTCCAACATCGGGGGCTATTTGCCCCCGATTATTAGCTGGCCTTAAGGGCGGACCAGTGGCGGTTAGGACTCTTTGGGAACGTATTGCAGAGGCATGGCGCCCAGCTCGAACCTGGGATCATATTCCATGTGGGAGCGGATACGTTCCAGATAGTTGTCCCGGTTGACCCCGAACATTTCGTAGCGCCCAAGGTGGTTCAGAAAGAAGGTGTGGACGCCCATCTGGTAAAGGGTACCCACGTCTCCCAGGATCAAAGCCTCTATCTCGTCGCCGGTCAATGGAAAGCTCTTGACCGTGCCCTCAGGGTCCTCTTTGATGCGCTTGCGGAAGTCGGCGTCGTTATCCAACAGGTAGAGAATCTTGTTCAGCAGATAAACGCTCATTTTCGTCCCCCCTCCAGGTCCCACACCGCGTAACCGCTGCCTCCGTCGTTCTCCACGAAGAGCGGTTTGGTATCGCCCACCGCTCCGGTGAGGCCGATCCAGTTAAGCAATTCGGTGCTGTTGTTCCCGGCATCGGCCATGCGCTGTGCCGTGGCTCGCCGGGCCAGGGTTTCGTACTTGCCGTTTTCTAGCAGATCGGTCACCGTCCCCACCCAGTTGTCGTCGGTCCACCCTCTAAGCGGACCGCCAACATCCATGGCGAAGCACCCGCTGGCCAGAATGGCTACGCGCTGATCTCCCTCCCATTGCTCAACGAACTTTCGGACCATGCGCCCCAGGGAAAAAGTCCGCCGGGCCGTGGGTGTAGGAGCCGCGAAGCCGTTGACGTATAGAGGGATAACCGGGATCTCCATGTTAGGGTTCAGGAAGTGCAGGGGAACCATCATAGAATGGTCCAGGCGCAGTTCCTCGGCGGCAGCCAAGTCGAAGTTGGACTTTAGCCCGTAACCTAACAGCCCTTTACCCATCTTGACGTCGCCTTTAACCACGTAGTGGGGCATGGGGACCCATATCTCCTCAGGCCCCTCGGATTCCTCGGCTATACCTACACAAAAGGCCGGAACGTTGGCGTAGAAAAAATTGACGAAGTGGTCTGAGTCTAGTTCGATTATGACGTCGGGAGCCGCCGCCTCAAAATATCCGGCTACCTGCTTAAACAGGGCTTCTCCCCGCAATTGCCCTGGAGCATCTTGCATCTCCCGAACCAATCTTGGCGGGTGCGGGACACCGGCTGCTAGAACTAGTTTGGCCATGCTCCCCCCTTACTTGAGAAACCGGTCAATCTTCGCGGCGAGCGCTAATTTCAAAGTGGTCCAAATGGCGCTCTACTTGTCTCTGGAATCGGCCTCTGACCATATGGGGCATATTACGTCGGAGTAGGACTAATGTCTACCGGCAGGTTTGGGTGGAGTGGGAACGATCCAACAGCATCACCCTTCTAAGTAGCCATTTTTTCATCCTGTAATCACTACTTTGAGTGATTCCTAGTTAAGTCTAGGCGATTAAGGTAACCACGGGGTTCCCTGATTGCCGACCTGACCCGGCAGCAGGTCCCAAGGATTGATCACATGCGACGACAAACAGGTTTTACCTTAGTCGAGCTATTGGCCGTGATGGCCATCATAGGCATCTTGGCTGGAATCACCGCCGGTGCTGTTACCGGTCTGGGTGGACAAGGTATAAACGCACAGATCGCCAGCGACACAAACGCGATCGAAACTGCCGCCGACCGTTTCTTGAACGACACATTTCCCGAAACGTTTCCGGTGGAGGCTCTAGCCAGCGGAGAAGAGGATCTGGGCGTAAGAACCATCGACTTCGATGCGGCGTTGCCTCAGGATCCAACGAAGACGTTTGTTCTCGACTTTCTTAAGAAAATCCCCGACTCTGCGGCCCTGGTGAGCTACCGAATCGACACCGTGACAGGAAGAGTATTCACTGCGGATGACGGAGCGGCACTAGTTCCTCCTCCGGACAGCCGGTTAGACGCCTCGTTCAGCGATCTGTCGCCTTCCGGCAATCCGGTGGTGACGTTTGAGTTGAACATGGGCAAAAATAGGGCTGCCGTGGAGGAGCTTCGAATCCAGGGACCGGGAGGCTTTGTCCTCGGCGGTAGGGCCCTTCCAGCAGGAAGTAAGGTTGGCAAACTAGAGATTACATTTGGCAACGACAACCCCTGGAGGTCCGGCCACGAGATCAGTGTTGACACCGATCTCATCGCCACTGGTAGGTCTCATGAATGGGAAATGACAGTGGACTATACCTCCGCCACCAGCGACTCCGACAACAGTAGTGTTACGGGTGTGAGGGAAGGCGTCGGAACCCTTACCCATAGTTTTACCATTTCGGCATCCGGAGATCTTGGAGTCCCCGGAAAGATCTTCCTGGTGATGGACCGAACCGGTCTCACAAAATTTCAGAATGAAGCAACTGAGACTTGGGGTTTGACCATCTTTGACAAGGCTCGAGACTCCGCCGGAGTAGTCATAGTCCCAGAGGAGAGATTAATCACCAACCCATCGGTCAGCAAGGTCTACCGGTGGCTTACCGAAGAGCATTCGACGGTCCAAGTCGAAGATATTTTCGTGCCCGTGGCCGGACGGCTATCGATTGTGATCAAGGTCGTGGTGTCTCCCACGGCAACCCCGTCTCCGTCGCCCACACCGGCGCCTACGCCCACAGCAACCCCGCCACCGACGCCGACACCAGCGCCCTTGACTCTAGTGCAGACTATCGACGGCACCCAGGGCGGCGGGATCGCCTTTCTAAATGTTGTTGACGTGGCGGTTGACGCGGGTAAAAACATTCGGGTGATTGAAACAGATATAGTCACATTTGACGGCCGGCTTAGATCGTTCGATACAAACGGCGATCCGATCTCGCCTACAGTTACGTTAGACCAACCCAAGTCGGTCGCGATCGATTCCTCTGGTAAAAGCGTCGTCGTCGAGGGTTTCACTTTTACGATCGCAACCCGTAATCTCGACGGTGCATTGGATTCCTCGTTCCCGACTACCGGGAATTCTTTGAGCGTGGCCGTGGGCCAGGACGGTAACTACCTTGTGGGCCAAAGCCCCGTGCGAGTCCGCCAATTCTCACCACCAGCAGGCACTTTGCTTCAGACCATTGGAGCGTCGGATTTTACCGGCTCCTCGGTTGATGCAGTCGCGGTGGACCCCACCACCGGACGGTTCTACGCAGCCGATTCAACAGGCGGCGCAGATCGGGTTCTCCTTTTCAACGCCAATGGGACGTTCAATTCGGTCTTCGTCACGGGAATCCCTCAGCCTTTGGGCCTGGCGGTTGATGCTAGCGGCAACGTTTACGTGTCACAAACGATTACCGGCCCACGGATCCGTATTTTCCAGCCTAATAAGTTTGAATTAGATTCCATCGTCACAGACATTAGTAACCCCAGGGGTATTGCGATCGATAACGATGGCCGCATCATCGTGGCCGACGGGCCGGTTGTGAAGATTTTCTCAAAACCGCCGTAGCGAGGACCTTGGTCTGGAAGTACGATACGCATGGCAGCGAAGATTGGACACGCCCGTATATTAGAATGTCAACGTTGCCTTCCCGAAATCGAGCCTAAGCAGACGAGGCTGCCGGTAGCCGATCAACGTGGCTTTAATCGTACCGGCTAGATCAAGTCCCGCATCTCGATCCTGTTAGCAATGGCGTCACCCCTCTCCCAGTGGGAGAGGGGCCAGGGTTGAGGGCTACCCTCCCCAACTATAGTCCCAATCTCCAGGCATACAGGACCGCGGAGACAGCTGTGGCTAAGTTTGTGCTGGAAACTCCGGGAGCTATGGGAATGGAGACACAGTGGGCGGCTCTGGCCATTAAATTCCGGCTGAGCCCTTCCCGGTCCGCGCCGAAAGCAAGCATGGCATCGGATGGTAACAACCCCTGCCGCAACGGCTCACCGCCGGGGGCGATAACCACCAAAGGCCGGCGACAAGCAGGGAGGGAATCGATCCAGGCTACCGGTATCGCGTACGGCAACCCCGTTGCGGCGATGACTGCTGCCGGTTATATTGGCCGGCTTCCTGCACTGTTTGGTCAAGCAGCATTTCGATGCGTTTTCGCCCACGCTCGCCGGTCAAGATGGAGGAGTGTCACGCGGTTTGTTGTCCTCTGGGTCGGTTGATGCAGTGCGGCGGGATCAACTGGTACGATGCATTTAGATAACTGAACGCAGGTCTGGGACCAACAGAAAGGAGAAAGCCATGCCTTGGGAATGTGCGGCCTACAAGTTCATGATGGCGTCCCCGGAAGACGTAAGCGGCCTGGAATCCCTGATCGAACAGGGCGATCTCGCTGCGGATGAAGTCTTGTGCATCATTGCCAAGACCGAAGGAAACGGGCGTGTGAACGACTTCTCGCGCCCCCTGGCGCACCGAGCCTTCCGAGATTGCCTGGCGGCGCATACCGGTTGGACCGGAGCGCAAGTTGATGACCGGGTCATGTTCTGCATGTCCGGTGGTTGCGAAGGTGTAATCACTCCACACGCCACCGTGTTCACGCGCCGTCAAGCTAATGCCATAAGTGGCAAAGGTGAACCCAGGTTGACTCTGGGTATCAGCTTTACTCGTGACCTGCTGCCAGAGGAATTGGGAACCGTCGTGCAGGTCGAACTGGTAAGCGAAGCGGTTCGTTCCGCTCTGGCAAACGCAGAGATCACCAACCTTGACGACGTTCATTACGTGCAGGTCAAGTGCCCGCTTCTGACCAGCGACCGCATCGCTGAAGCCCGCGCCCGCAACGAGCGGACCGTGACGGAAGACACATTACGTTCCATGGGGTATTCCAACGGCTCCTCCGCCCTGGGAATCGCGCTGGGCCTTGGTGAGCTGTCCGGGCCGATCGACCCGGCGTCCATCTGTACCGATCCTGATCTATACACCAACCTCGGCGGATCCTCGTCCGGCATCGAACTCATGCGATGCCAGGTTTTAGTTGTCGGCAACGTCGAAGGCGCGGCAAGTGTCTACGTGAGCGGGCACCATATACTGACCGACTTGATCGACGCGGATGGTGTGCGTGCCGCCTTGCGTAGCGTGGGCGTTACTGTCGAGGGCACGGTGTCGGACGCCCAACGTGATCGTATAGTCAATGTGTTTGGCAAGGGTCAAGTATCGCTCGATGGCCGGGTGCGCGGGCACAGGAGCACTCTTCTTACAGATTCGGACCTCAACACGCGGCCAGCTCGTGCCGTGCTGGGTGCCGTGATAGCTTCCGTCGTCGGAGACCCAGCCATTTATGCTTCAGCTGGTTGGGGATACCATCAAGGACCGGCCGGCGGCGGCATGGTGGCGGTAATAGCCAAAGTGTAGAGGCCCACCGGGATCTAGGCCGGCGAGTGGATCATTGTGGAAGGTTCTAGCCACAGCTTAGCGGATTGTTCCAGCTATCTTTAGCAAAATGTCCGCCACCTCCCTGGGTTTGGTTATCATCGGGTCGTGGCCGGTATCCAATTGATACAAGCCCCAGCCCGATTGCCGGACGCGCTTGGCGATCGGGTCAAACCCCGATTCGCTGGACAGAATGAAAGACCGGGATATTTCTTGCGCTTCGAAACTACCCAACCTCAGCGGTTGGGCAAAGGCGGCGACCGACTGAGGGCATAGGCGGGGCAATACCCAGGATTGGTCCTCCGGATCGGCGATGCCCCACCGCCGGCGGATCTCCTCGACGGTGGTGGGCGGGGGCAGGAATTCCTCGCGGTTGTTGATGGCCGCTCGGACCTGGGCGGTGAATTCAGGGCCTCGCACGGCATCAAGCTGGTCAACCATAGACTCACCGTCCCGGGGCACCACGCCGTTCACGTAAACCAGGTGCTCCAGCAATTGAGGACAGACCTCTGCCACGCCGGAAATGACCATTCCTGCGTAGGCGTGGCCCACCAAAATCACCCTCTCCAATCCCTCGCTTTCCAGAAGCTCCGTAACGTCTTTAATGTGAAGGTCCAGGTTAATGACCGCGGGGTCTATGTATCGGGCGAGGTGAGAACGCTCGCCCATGCCCGTAAGCCTGAGAGCGTAGACTGAGCTGCCGTATCGTCGCAAAAGAGGTTCCACCTTCCACCAACACCAGCCGCCGTGCCAAGCCCCGTGCACCAAAACGAAAGTTGCCATTAAAAGTCCTTGTTAGCTCAAAATTCCCAAGCATAGACAGATTGGATATTGGGAGAGCGCGCAATGGGGAACGCGACGCCGCAGAACCTATGACGGGGGATTGAAGAAGCCTAAGTTTTCACGAAGAGTACCGGGAATGTAATCCTTGCGGAACAGTCCTCGGTGTTGCAATTCGGGGACCACCCCCTGGACAAAATCGACATAGGCTCCCGGCATGTGGGTGGCGGCAATCACAAAACCATCACAAGACTCGCTCAGGTACCAACTCTCCATCTGGTCTACTATCTGCTCGGGAGTGCCGGCGAACACAGGAAGTTCGCTTAGAGTACCCCTGCCGGAATAACGTATAAAATCATCTACACTAGGGTTCTTGGTGCCGCTCAGTTCCACCACGCGGTCTAGGAATCCTCTTAGGCCTGTCATGGACTCTAGTGTTTCGTCAGACAGCGGCTCATCTGTGGGGTGCTGGGCGAAATCATAGTTAAAAACTTCAGATAAAAGTACCAAAGAATCGGTCTGGTTGGCCAAACTATCTATGAAAGCCAACTTTTCCTGCGCTATCTCTTCAGTCTCACCCACCACGACGTAGACCGCTGGCGCCACCTTAAGAGAGTCCGGGTCGCGGCCTGACGCTTCCCTTTGTCGACGCAAGTTCGCCCTGTAAGCCCTGCAACCATCGGCTGTAGGGTAGATGACAAAGAGAAGTTCCCCCCAACGGGCTGCAAACCGTCTACCTCTATCGCTTTGGCCAGCTTGGATAATCACTGGATGGCCTTGAGGCGTCTGTGGGACCGTAAAAGCGCCCTGCTACTGAAAATAGAGACCCGAATGGTCGACTCTATGCACCTTGGTTGAATCAGCGAATCTTCCGGTTTCTCTGTCTGCCACCATAGCTTCGGGTTCCCATGAGTCCCAAAGCTTGCATACCACGCTCATGAATTCATCTGCAACGTCGTATCTGGTGTCGTGAGGCAGATGCTCAGAAACCCCGAAATTCTGGGCCTCTGAATCGTTCAAAGAAGTCACCACGTTCCAAACTGCTCTACCTTTGGTGAAGTGATCTATGGACGCGAAAAGCCGGGCTACATGAAAAGGGGAGTAGTAGGTTGTTGAATACGTCGCACCTAAGCCTAGGTGGCTTGTAGCCAGGCCCATTGCGGTGATTATCGGCACCAAGTCTAGTTTGACAGTGCGAATCCCATGTTCGACAGCGGTCTCATGGGTGTTCCCAAACCGGCTGGGCATGGCCAACCGGTCATCGAGAAAAGCTAGGTGGAACTTCCCCTCTTCCAAGATAGTGGCGATATTTTGGTAGAAAGCCAGATCCAGGAAGTTGGACTCGGTTTCTGGGTGCCGCCAAGGCCCGGTGTAATTTGAACAATTGGATGCCTGGAGAAAAGCTACCAAGATCATCTCTTTGTTGTCGTGGCTGGCCATATCAGTCAGTAAATGCGAGAGGTCCCTAAATGAGTAAAGACTTAGGTTTAGTCTATCTTGGTGCCAAATATAGTATCACCACATCAGGAGTAAAATCGACGGCCACTAAGAGGACTTGGCATTGTGTCATTTTCGTCGGATCATCGCGTACAACACCCGCCGCCAGTCAGGCCGGTGGCTGATATGGTGTATTGGATTGTGAATTTTCTGAAGCCAACTGGCGTCCTTCCGGCGGCGCGGGCCGAATCGGATATTCTAAAGGCGTGTCTAACAGCATAGAACAGCAGCACCGGTTTCAAATTGCGATGCCGGCGCGAGACCGCTTGGATGATGTGAGTCCTTCTCCTCTATAGTCCCAATCTCCAGGCATACAGGACCGCGGAGACAGCGGTGGCTAGGTTGAGGCTGGATACTCCAGGAGACATGGGAATGGAGACACAGTGGGCGGCTCTGGCCATTAACTCCCGGCTGAGTCCTTCCCGCTCCGCGCCGAAGGCAAAGATGGCATTGGATGGCAACAACCCCTGCCGCAACGGCTCACCGCCGGGGTCGATAACCACCAAAGGCCGATGACAAGCAGGGAGGGAATCGATCCGGGCTACCGGTATCGCATACTGCAATCCCGTCGCGGCGATGACCGCCGCCGGGTTCCAAGGGTCCTGCGGGCCGGTGGTTAACACCCCGGCCGCTCCCGCTGCTGCCGACACTCGGATCGCCGCGCCGATGTTGAGAAGATTCCTTGGGTTCTCCAGCAGCACCACGGGAGCAGGATCCTGATCGTCCAGCATCTGGACCGGGGACACTTTGGGACGCTTTGCGATGGCGATAACGCCCGTGGGGGGTGTCACCGGCGCCAGCTTGGCGAAGACATCAGCGGGAATTACCCGAACATGTTCATCGACCTTGGCAGCGGTGTCGGGAGCATACTCCGCTACAAGTTTTTTCAGGTCTCCATCTTCCGCGGCAACGACGTCCATTAATTCCGCGCCGAAGCGAATGGCGTGTTTCAGAGGGTGAAACCCTTCCAGAACCACCAGGGTGTGGTCGCCGCGAGCGCTACGAAAGCGATCGATGCGAACCTGGTGGTTCATGGTACTCGCTGCTGCCTTAGGCCGATCGGCTACGGCCGCCGGAGGGACGCTGCCGATTTCCCGGCCTCGGTCCTCTGGGGACGCTGGGCGTGCCTGAAGAGATTCCCACTGCCAGTCCCCGCGTTCGCGTGGCTTGGCCACTGGCAGGTCTGCGGTTACCCGGATTGCCGCCGAATTGGCGGCCATTAGTCTGGGGCTGAATGAACCGGTCTGGCGGGAATTGGGCTTCAGGATCGAAGTCGCCATAGTTGAACCCAGGCAACCGGCGCCGTTCAATCTTGGCGTTCAAGACCTTCTCCACCACGCGCACCATGGGCCGGTCATCTGGCACCGCCAGGGTGAAGGCTTCACCGGTTTGTAGGGCTCGGCCGGTACGGCCGATGCGGTGGGTGTATGCGTCTGCCGTATCCGGCATGTCGAAGTTGATCACGTGGGAGAGGTTCGGCACGTCGATACCGTGGGATGCGATGTCCGTCGCCACTAGGATGTCGAACTTCCCTTCCCTGAATCCGTCCATCGATTGCTGCCTTCGGTTCTGAGACAGATTGCCCTGCAGCGACGCCACCCGGTATTTGTGGTTCGCTAGGTCTAACGCAAGCCTTTTCGTGCGATGCTTGGTTCGGGTGAAGATCAATGTACGTCCCGCGGGCGTCTGTTCCAATAAGGCAAGTAGCAGGCCCCTTTTAAGTGCTTCAGGAACCGGGTACAGGGCATGAGATACGGTTTTCGCTGGCGCTATGGGGTCGACTTGCACCGTGGTGTGGTCATGTAGGATGTCGACCGTCAGCTTTCGGATATCTTCTGGCATCGTAGCCGAGAATAGAAGAGTTTGGCGCTTGGTTGGCACCAGCTTGAGGATGCGCCGGACGTCGGGTAGGAAACCCATGTCGCACATGGTGTCGGCTTCATCCAAAACCAACACCTCGATCCCAGACAGGTCGATGGCGCCATCGCCGACGAGATCCAGTAACCGGCCGGGGCATGCAACCATGATTTCCGGGTTGCGCCGCAATCCCTTTAGCTGCGGGATCTTGCTCACGCCACCGTAGATCGCGATACTGGTCACTCTGGTATCCTGGGCAAGGTCGCTGCACGCCTGATGGATCTGCTCGGCTAGTTCGCGGGTTGGCGCCACCACAAGCGCGCGCACTTTGCGTGTCCCGGCATGGCGGATCAAATGGTGGATGATGGGCAACGCGAAGGCGGCCGTCTTGCCGGTGCCGGTCTGGGCTAGTCCTAGAAGGTCTTTCCCCTCCATGATAGAGGGAATCGCTTGTTGTTGGATGGGGGTTGGGGTGGTGTAGCCTACGGCTTTGACACCAGAGAGAATAGCTGTATCGAGGTTGAATTCTTGGAAACTCACAGAGAGTGGTTGCTCCTTGACCGCTTTGAGCTAAGCCACACTCTCAGCCCGATATTCGCCGTCATTTCGATTCGGTCATCACCATGATGCCGTTCAACCAGTATAGCAGGTGCCGCAATCCGGATGATACTTGGCTAATCTCCCGGTAACCGGCTAATATCTAGGAGTTATTAAAACTCTCAGCTTTGGAACGGAGTGACGGATGCGGTATGACACGATAATTATAGGTGCGGGTTCCGCTGGTTGCGTGCTTGCGTCACGCTTGACGGAGGACTCTGGACGTTCGGTATTGTTATTGGAAGCAGGGCCAGACTATCCGGACCACGAATCGATGCCAGACGAGATTAAACACGACGCCAACCAAAGAGCGTCCGAAGATAACGCCGCCCACAACTGGTCCTTCGTCGGGTCAGCAAGCCCTAAGCGTCTCGACTTGGTGTCCGTGCCTCGGGGCAAAGTCACCGGAGGCACCAGCGCGATCAACCACCAGATATTTCTTCGGGGCACGCCCGAAGATTTTGACAATTGGGCCTCCATGGGAAACGATCGGTGGAGCTTTCTGGAGGTGTTGCCTTACTTCAGGAAGCTGGAAACCGACTTGGATATTCGCGACGACTTTCATGGTTCCCAGGGGCCGATCCCCGTGCGCCGGCACCCCCGCGAAACCTGGTTGCCGCTTCAAGCCGCCTTTCACGCCGCTTGCGTTGCAGAGGGATTCCCCGAAGACCAGGACATGAACAATCCGGAAGCTAGTGGAGTTGGACCGATCCCGCTGAATTACATCAATGGTGTGCGCGTGAGCACGGCATTGAGTTACTTGGACTCTTGTCGGCACCGCCTCAATTTGACGATCAAAAGCGGCGTTCTTGTTAAAAGGGTACTGTTCGACGGCAAGCGGGCCACTGGTATCGAAGCGGAGAGCGGTGGTGAAAACTTCACGGTCGAAGGCGATCAAATCATTCTAAGCGCGGGAGCGGTAGCTTCACCCCAGCTGTTGATGCTGTCAGGCGTGGGTCCGGGTGGCAATCTCGCTAGCGTCGGAATCCCCTTGGTTCATTGCCTGGAGGGGGTAGGGCAAAACATGAAGAACCATCCCTCACTATCCATAAGGTTTCAACCCAAAGAAGGGTATTCTCTGCCACCCGAGTCTCCCCGGAACCAAGTCGCCCTACGGTTCTCGGCCGCCGGGTCCACTACGCGGAATGATATCCAGGTCCAACCCATCACGTCGGGTCCGCTGGGGAAAGAAGCCGACGAGATTCGGGTTGGCTGCCGGCTAGAGTTACCCTTGAGCGCCGGAGAACTCACCCTCACGTCCGCCGAGCCCCAGATCCAGCCCAAGCTGGATTATCATTCGTTGACCGAAACGCAGGACCGCGAGCGCTTCCGCGAGGCCGTGCGCACATGTGTCCGTATCTTCGGGCACCAAGGCTTTGATGACATCATCCAAGAACGTACCTCGCCCAGTGAAACCGACTTGGCTTCCGACGCCAGCTTGGATTCATGGTTAGACATTAACGTAGGAGTGGCGGGACATACCTGCGGCACCTGCAAGATGGGACCTTCATCAGACCCATCGGCGGTGGTTGATCAGTTCTGCCGGGTGCATGGGCTGGATGGTCTGCGGGTGATTGATGCCTCGGTTATGCCGGAGATCACTCGGGCCAACACCAACGCCACAACCATCATGATTGCGGAGCGGGCCGCCGATTTTATCCGGCATGGCGATGAATAGCAGTAAGCTGACTCGCGAAGTTGCGGCCTCAACCCAGCGATTAAAAACCCGCCCAACCGGACAAAATGACCAGGAGGAAACATGACTCCGGCGCCTAAAGACGAATGGGTAAATCTGAACGGACTGAGCTTCCATTACCGGGACTGGGGTGGGTCCGGGCAACCTATTGTTCTGTTGCACGGCCTAGCGTCTAACTGCCATATCTGGGACATGGTGGCGCCCATTCTTGCTAAGGACAATGCAGTGGTCGCGCTGGACCAGCGGGGCCACGGAGTCAGCGCCAAGCCCGATGACGGCTATGACTTCGCCACGGTCAGCAACGATCTCCTAGACCTGATCCGGGCCAGAAACATGGAACGCCCGATCGTTGTTGGACATTCGTGGGGCGCCGACGTTGCTCTAGAGTTCGCCGTCGCCTACCCGGAGATAGCCTGTGGGATATGCTTCGTCGACGGCGGTATGATTGAGCCGTCGGCCCGTCATGCGGACCTGGCAACGGCCCAAGAAGAGATGGCTCCGCCAATCTTTACAGGAGTTACTAAGGAAGCCTTCTTGGAGCGGTTTCGGTCTCGAGGCAAGGACAGGTTCAACGGTAATGACGTTGAGGACATAGTCCTGGCCAACTTTGAAGTGCTGCCTGACAACACCATCCGGGCCAACCTCAGCCGGGACAACCACCTACGGATAATAGAAGCCCTGTGGGACCATCACCCCCCGGCCCTCTACTCCCGAGTAACTTGCCCGGTGTTAATGATGCCGGCCAGACAAGAGAGCGACCCAGCAGCCCTGGAAAGAGGAGACCGGCGGGCCAAGTCGTTATCAGTGGCGCAGAGTCTATTGCCGATCAGCAAGATCAAATGGATGGAAGACAGCGTCCACGATGTCCCCATCCAGCGGCCGGAATTGGTGGCGGCGACCATTAAAGAGCAGATTGATGGGGGGTTCTTCGGCTGAGTTGATCCGGCGACGGTCTTGGACCGCGTCTACAGCTATCCCCCTTGGAAAATTTGCCGTCGCTGGCATCAACTATGGCCACTACCAACGTATTGCCATTCTATTTCTTAGCCGGCGGGTTGTTTCCCCTTCCCTGACCCGACGGATTGCCAGTCCTACTCGGAAAGTTGGGATTGGGGCGGCTGCCACCCCCTTTCGCTCCGCCCTTTCCACCGCCGCCCTTTGCCATCGTAATGAACTGCTGCATGGATATCTCTCCTGTTTCGGATGCTCACGCCATCTCACCTATTTATGTGGTAGGGCCTCAGTGGCCATCTCGACGACCTCGACCGGAACTGTGGCGTGGCTCCAGATATATAGTCAATACGTTCCCAGTTGTGAAATGGACGCGTCTCCGCACGTTAGGAGGAGCGACGGTGCCAAAGGAGAATTTCGTCGTCCTACTCCTGAAGTTGGGTGGTACCGCCCGCCGCGAAGTATATCGATAGAGTTTTGCTTAAGTACCAGGCGGCTGAGATGTGCAGATTCTACCCCGTTACCTTACCGGATAGGCATCGGGAAGCTCTCTTGTAAGGGGGAGAGAAAAGCTGGTGGAGCTGGAGGGACTCGAACCCTCTACCTCTTCAATGCCATTGAAGCGCTCTCCCGGTTGAGCTACAGCCCCACTGATGATGTGATCGCCATCGCCCGGTTGTGCTTTAGCACCACGAGTGATCCGATAGTTCTCGGGGCGCTCTCCCGGTTGAGCTTTAGCCCCAAAGAGCGCACCCGTGCGGGTGCGCTCTTCCAATATAGCAAACGGGCTGTGCGCCCGCAACTGCTGAAGGTTGCTCTTTAGCTCTTTCTGGTGAACTTGACCACGGTCCGGCCCTGGCTACCCTCGTAAGGTTCCACCACATAAAGGTCTTTGTGGGAATCAACCCAGATGCCGTGGCAGGAGCGGTGGGTGAGGTCGCCCCATTGTGTCAGTATTTCCCCGTCCAGATTCAGAATGCTGACCAATCCTCCGTTGTGCTCCGCGACGTAGACGATATCCTCGTCGTCCACGTACATCACCGCCGCCCCGATGAGCTTGCTGGGCCAAGTGGTGATGTAGTCTCCGTCTTGGCTGAAGGCCTGGATCCGGTCGTTCTCCCGGTCCGCGATGAGCAGTCGTCCCTTGCTGTCGATCCAAGCGCCGTGGGGAAGGTTGAACTCGCCCGGCCCGGATCCCGGACCGCCCCAAGACTTGATGAACTTTCCATCGGCGGCGAACTTGTGGACCCGGGCATTGGCGTAGCCGTCGGCGATGAACACCTCACCGGCGTCGTTCACGGCGATGCCGGCGGGCAGGTTAAAGGGGTCTCCACCGTGAGTGACATCCCCGTAGCCGGTGGAGCTGAACACGGTATTATCGACGCCGGTGTCCGACCGGAAACCCTTGACTCCTATCGTCATCAACAGCTTGCCGTCAGGGGTGAATTTCATAATCTGGCAGTCGTTTCTCTCCACCAGCCAGACGTTGTCGTCTTTGTCCAGAATAATGGCGTGGGGAAATAGGAAAAGCCCGGCTCCCCAAGACGATAGGTAATTACCCTCCCGGTCGAAGATCATTACCGGATGGTCCGGGTCCCGGTTGAAACAGTAGACCCGGTCCTGGGAATCTCCGTACACCGCGCAGGCCGGCATCTTCCAATCTCCGGGCAGCTTGGCCCAGTGCTCGTCCATCTCGTAGGTATATTTTCCGCTGCCAACCGTTTTGGTCGTGGTCATTAGTCACACCTCAAAAGTTTGTTAAGGATCCTTAGAATGCGACGATGCCGGGTGTTTTGACCCGGACGCTGTACACTGAGTCGCCGGGCGTGGTGTATAGGGTGCGTAAATCGGCATCGCCAAAGGCGATATTTCGCGGCACCGCCGGGCCCTTGATAACGCCGACGATCTCTCCGGTCGGCTCTACGACCCAGATACCTCCGGAGCCGACGCAGAAAACCCGGCCCGAAATATCTACCTTCATGCCGTCGGGCACGCCCTCTTCCGCCGAGGACATGTCGCAGAAAACCCGGTTATTGCTCAACGAGCCATCGGCGGCCACATCGAAGGCCCTGATCTTTCGGTGATTGCATACCGCGCCCGTCTCGGCCTCTTCGAAACACCGCTCATCCAACCGGCTGATCGCCACGTAGAGTATCGACTCGTCGGGAGAGAAAGCCAGGCCGTTGGGGTACTCGCACTCGTCGGTGGCCACTTGAATCTCGCCACCGGGAGAGATACTGAACACCCCGTAAAAGTCCATCTCCCGCAATTCAGGTTCAAGCCGTAGGCCCGGGTCGGTGAAGAAGACAGTTCCGTCGGACCGGCAGACCACGTCGTTGGGCTTGTGGAACCGCTTCCCCTGATACGTTTCGGCGATGGTAGTGACTGACCCATCGGCGTCCATCCGGGTGACCCGCCGGTGATCGGCGCCCTCACACATCAGGAGCCTCCCCTCGCGGTCCAGGGTGCAGCCGTTGCCCTCTCCCGTGTTCTCTCGAATCACCGTTACCCCGCCGTTGGGGTCCCATCGCAACAGACGGCCATTCAGGTCCACGAAAGTTAAGTAGCCCTCATTGTGCCACAAGGGACCCTCGGTCCGCCCCATGCCGCTGGCAATCAGAGTGTGCTCCCCTGTTTTCAGGACGCTGGAAAGGTCGTCAGGCATGGACTCCTCCTATGGTGATGGAATGGGCGGATTATACCAGCAGCCCCAGTCTGGTGTACATCGGTGGTTAGGCGGGATGTCGGCCCCGATTGACCAGGCTATGCGGGTACACTACAATTTGCCTCTCCGGGACCACGGTTACAATCAGGTGTTAGTAGAAGGAGCCGCAATGAGCGCCAAGCCAACCCATGAAGAGTTGCTGCGGGATATTACCGATCGGGCCAAAGCGCTGTGGGGCGAGGCCAAGGCTGCGGAAATGGCGGCCGCACTGGAGCGGACGGCCACGGAGATGGAAGAGATCGACCGGGCCATGCTCAAACGGGACGTGGAACCCGGATATTATCAATAGATTTCCAAAAAAGGATTAACCGAAACTAGTTTTCGAAAGCCATTCAGTTCGCCGAAATAACGAGGTAAACACATGCCAGAACCCTATCAGCTTTCCGTTGCCGAAGCCGCCGGGGAGATCCGAAGTGGGAGCCTATCTCCGGTAGAGTTGGCCCAGTCACTGTTGGGTAGGATAGATGCCCTGGAGCCTTCTTTGCGGGCCTGGGTGACCATCGACCGAGAGGAGGTCTTGACCGAGGCAAAACGACGGGAGGATGAACTCGGGCAAGGCGGGCCGAAAGGTCCCATCCACGGAGTTCCGATTGGACTGAAAGATATCTATTACACCGCCGGAATGAAGACAGCGTGCGGTTCTCGTATCAACGCCGACTTCGTGCCCGACTACGACGCAACGACTGTTTCCCGGATCAAGGAAGCGGGAGGGGTGATCCTGGGGAAAGCGGTAACCACCGAGTTCGCCATGGGAGACCCGTCCCACGCCATAAATCCCTGGAACCCGGCCCATACTCCCGGCGGCTCCAGCAGCGGTTCGTCGGTGGCCGTGGCTTCCCGGATGTGCGCGGCCGCTTTGGGTTCCCAGACCGGCGGGTCAACCTGCCGGCCGGCGGCCTACAACGGCATCGTGGGTCTTAAGCCTACATATGGACGGATCAGCCGTTACGGCGTGGTGCCGGTAAGCTGGTCGCTGGATACAGTGGGAATCCTGGTGCGCACCGTCGCCGACGCCGCCATAATGCTCCAAGTGATGGCCGGCCACGACCCCCAGGACCCTGGCTGTCCCGACCAACCCGTTCCCGACTACTTGGAAGCGATGAGCCGTCAGAATGGTCCGCCACGCATCGGCCTGATAAAAGAGTTTTTCTACGACAAGTCCACGCCGGAAGTGCGCAGCCACACCGATGCGGCGGTGGAAAAGCTGGCCCAGGCTGGAGCGATCATTCAGGAAATCAGTCTGCCCGAAAGCTTCGCGTCAGCCCATAGCTGCCAGAGGATAGTCAGCAACGTGGAGGCCGCGGCCTACCATGAAGAATCGTATCGGGACCGGGCTGACGAGTTTGGTCCGAAAGCACGTTCCAGCATCGAGATGGGCATGCTGATTCCCAGTGTTCGCTACGTCCAAGCCCAGCGCGCCCGCCGTCAGTTCCGGGTCGACATGATGGCGATGGTCCGTGAAGTGGATGTGGTGTTAACCCCGGCCATACAGGCTCCCGCGCCCCGCGACCTGAGCACCACGGGTGACGCCATGTTCCAGCAGCCCTGGACCTCGTCGGGTTTACCTAGCATAGTGGTGCCATCGGGGCTGAGCCAGGACGGTCTGCCATTGGCCATTCAGTTGGCTGGGCTGCCTTGGGACGAAGGGAAACTTCTAGCCGCCGCCGGTTGGTGCGAGTCCGTTCTTGGGATTAGCTTGTCGCCTCCGGATTTCTCTTAACCGGGCGACTAGCCGATCTGCCCTTAACCTTCACACCACCAAGAACCATTTTCCGCCCACCCGCATCTCACTTATTGGGTCGGCTCTCTGGCGGCCCGCGGCAGTTTTACCATCGCCCGATCCGGTAGACGTGGCAGGGATGAATGGCCAACGGTGAATACGACCTGATAATTATCGGGGCCGGCTCGGCGGGGCTTACCGCGGCCGGTTTCGCCGCCCAGTTGGGCCTGAAAGTGGCTCTGGCCGAGAAGAACCGGATCGGCGGGGACTGCACCTAGACCGGTTGTGTGCCCAGCAAGTCGCTCCTGAAAGCCGCCAAGATCGCCCACCAGATGCGCAATGCTCACCGCTTCGGCATCGCCTCGGCCGAACCGGAAGTCGACCTGAAAGCGGTGATGGCGCGGGTAAAAAGGGTGGTGGAGGAGGTCTACCAGGCGGAGTCTCCCGAAACGCTGCGGGCGTCGGGAATCGATGTGTACCTAGGCCCCACCCGCTTTCTAGATTCCCACACCATTGAAACCGGAGACGACACGTTGACTGGGCGGCGATTCCTCATCGCCACCGGGGCACGGCCTTCCGTCCCTCCCATTTCCGGCATCGATGACGTTGATTCCTTGACCTACGAGACTCTGCGGGACCTGGAGGAGTTGCCCCGGAGTTTCATCGTTATTGGCGGAGGCCCGATCGGATGTGAAATGGCCCAGGCGTTCTGCCGTTTGGGGTCTCACGTAACTCTTTTGGAAGCTGGTCCCCGAATATTGCCCCAGGACGAACCCGAAGCCAGCGACTTGATCGCGTCATGTCTGATCACTGATGGAGTTGATCTTCGGCTCGGAGCAATGGTTCAAAGAGTATGGCAGAACGGTGATACGATTCATGTGGGGATCGAAGGACGAACACTAGAGGGGGACGCGCTTCTTGTAGCCGCTGGCCGCCGCCCCGCGTTGGAAGACCTGTGGCTGGACAAAGCCGGTGTGGTATACGGCCTTCACGGGATCGAAGTCAACACCCGGTTGCGCACCAACCGCCGGCACATCTACGCCGCTGGCGACTGCGTGGGCGGCTATCAGTTCACTCACTACGCCGCCTGGCAGGGATTTATGGCTGTTCGCAACGCCTTCTTGCCATCCGGTCAAAGCGCCGTATTGGATCAAGTACTGTGGGCTACTTTCACCGACCCAGAGCTGGCGCATACCGGGTTGACGGAAGCCCAAGCCCAGTCGAAGTTCGGGCAAGAAGCGGTGGTGTGCAACTGGCCATTGGATCAGGTGGACCGTGCTCTGACCGAGGGAGACGCCATCGGATTCGTCAAGCTGATCCACCGGCCCAACGGGACCATACCCGGCGCCACTATCGCCGCCACTAGGGCTGGGGAGATGATTCAAGAGTGGAGCTTAGCCATTGACCTGGGATTGAAGATTGGAGCGCTGGCTAACTCGATACACGTCTATCCGACATACGCTACAGCCAGTATGCAGGCTGCCGCACACATCAAGATTCAACAGCTCCTAACCGGTACCTCGGGACGCGTTATTCGGGGTATGGCCCGATTGGCACGCTGAGCATCGCCGCGGTCCGGAGTTAAACCTCGGTTGGTATGCGTCGGCTGGTATGCTGTTGAATCATGGTCGCCGCGCAATCATTCCCTCGAGCGCCGATTTGGCGAGGACTGGATCGTAACCGAAGTCAACTGCTCGAGTGATGATTCTTTGAGCCTCTAGGTCCCGGCCTTGCCAGGCATATACTAAGGCCTTCCCCATGTAGGCCTCCGAGAGGCCCCGCAGCAAATCAGCTGGATTTTGTGACCCAAGCCCGCTAGCCAGCAGAGACCTAAGGTTAATGGCCTGGTTGTAGTCCACCACGGCGCGGCCCAGGTCTCCTTTGGCAAAGTAAGCATCGCCCCGTTTTTGGTAAGCCACAAGGTTGTCCGGATTTATCTCTGTAGCCAGGTCATACTCGGCTATGGCTAGGTCCAATAAGCCTGCCTCATAGAGCTGAGTCCCGGAGTCTAAATGGGTTAATTCAGGTGGGATCTCCAAGGGTTGTGGACGGATCAAGAAATATATACAGATAACTAGGAACGGTGCGCAGAATACCCCCAACATCATCGCTTTGATCCCCAAGAGTGGCTTCACCGTTTACTGCCCTTTCCCTTCAACAACTCTCCCGGCGTCTTGTGACTAAGACTTCATAGTCGCGTTGGTTTGACGGGGCGAGGACTCAATTTTTTCCGCGTTGGTCCACGCCACGCCACAAGACCGGCGCTCTCTATAGACGTTGGTATTGCGCCACAGATGTATATTCGGCACGTTAACGGAATTCTTAACATCGATAGGCGAGCGGTTGGCGGGTTATGGGCGATCCTGGACGCGCAAAAAGTGCAGGACCGCACCGAATAAGGTGAGCCCTGCATGCGTATTCTGCGGTTAGACTATCCTTGATCAGGGTTCAAGGTTCACTAGAAAACCGCCATCGGGTTGACCGGCGAACCGGTGGTATTGTGCAGGGCCAAAGGCCCGATGGATATGAGGAACTCCCACCGGTTCCGTTGGCGGCAGGCTTGGGCCACTTCTTCCAGATCGGCGTTGTCCAAGATCCAGATCCCCATCGCGGTGATGCTAACCTGATGAATGGGGCTGGCAGGCTTGACGTATTGAGCCGGTCCGACATCGTTGCCGGTGTCCGAGCCCAGCATGGCTATATCACGTTCGTGGAAAAGGGGCAAACAGGCCGCTTGGCAGGCGGTGGAACCCGCCGAGCGATCCACCGGACCCTCGACGTTGCGGCGGTGTAGCTGCCCAGTACGTATCAGCAGCACGTCGCCCTCCCCCACCCGGAATCCGCATCGCTCCTCCGCGGCCAGAATGTCCTCGGGCATAACTCCCTCGCCCCGCTCCACCCAGTCGATGCCCCTGATCATTGGGACATCCACCAGCACGGCCCTGGTCATTATTCCCTTTTTGGCCTCTTCCACCGAGCCTACAGTTGCGCCCATGCTGGTGGAAACCATGTGGGCCGGCTTTCCGTTGAAGGTTTTCCCCTCCCAGAAGAAGTGGGCCAAGCTGTCCACGTGGGTTATTGTATAGCCGTGAAAAATCATGCCGAAAAAGTCTGACGCGGCGGCGTTGGCCCGGTCGGTGACTTTATCTCCGCTGGCCCAACCTTCGCCGCTCTCCACCATAAAGTGGACCGGCGGATTGGGGGCATCGAGGCTGGCTTCGAAATGCACCGTCCGAGACAGGGATATTCGCTCCCCTTCCTGCACCAGGGCGATGGCCCGTTTAACTTTGTCCGGAGTTATGAGGTTCAGCGCGCCAAGCATGTCATCGGGCCCCCAACGGCCCCAATTGGACAGCGACTTGAAGTAACCCAGCACTTCTTCCTCTGTAGGGATATTGGCTTGCATGGCGGTCCGCCTCCTTGATGATCTGAACGGCTGATACTTGGCAGCTAACTCCGATTTACCGGTGGTAACAAATCCACGCCCAGCACGTTCTCGCACCACCGGGCCGCGGCCAGCAGCTTGGGCTCGGAAAAAGGAGCAGCGGCAAGTTGGATGCCAAAGGGCAGACCCGAAGCCGCCAATCCCGATGGGATAGTGATCACCGGTAGTCCACAAGATGTCCACGGTCCCTGAAACATGGTGTTGCCGGTATTCGTGATGTCGGCCAAAGCAGGTGTTGGCGTAGAGGGCGTTAGCAGTACGTCGGCCTTTTCGGCCAGCGCCTGCATCTCCGCGGTGAACTGCTGGCGCCGTTCCAAGGCCCGGGAATAGGTTGGACCGTCAGTTTCTAATCCCCGCCGCAACATCTCGCGTAACATGGGCTGGTAGTCTTGGGACTGGCGTTCGTACATGGGTTGATGAAAAGCCGCCGCCTCCACCGCCATGATGATCCGTTGGTCTGCGATGGCCGTATCGATGCTGTCAGGCAACGAGATCTCCTCCACCGATGCTCCGGCGCGGCTAAGTTGCTCCACCACTCCGTCGGTGTGTTGCCGAGTCTCTTCGTCGGCGTTGTCGTAGAAGAAGCGGCGGATCAGGCCGATGCTGGGCGCCGCTGGCGACCCCAACCCGGACATGAAGTCGCCGGAGGGCTGGCGAGCGGTTATCGGTTCCTGCGGGTCGGGCACCGACATGACCTGCATGAGCAGGGCGATGTCTTCCACCGAACGGGCCATCCAACCGACATGGTCTAACGACCAACTGACCGGTATCACGCCGTAACGGCTAACCCGTCCGAAAGTCGGCTTGAAGCCCACGACGCCGTTATATGACGCCGGGCGCAAGACAGACCCAACGGTTTGGGAACCCAGTGCCGCCGGGCACATTCGAGTCGCCACCGCCACCGCCGAGCCGCTGCTGGAGCCGCCGGGGGTGTGAGCCGGGTTCCAGGGATTTTTGGTTGGTGAGGGGTCCATGCAAGCGAACTCGGTGGTCACCGTTTTGCCCATCATGATTGCCCCGGCGCCTTTCAGCAGAGCAACCGTGGTGGCGTCGTATTCCGGAACAAATCCCTCAAAGACCTTGGAGCAGGCGGTTGTGGGTATGCCCGCCGTGTAGTAGATATCCTTCAGGCCGATGGGAACCCCGTGCAGGGGACCGATGCTGTCGCCCTTCTCAAGTTCCTCTTGCTTCTGCTGGGCGTCCGCTAGGACCGCTTCCCGGTCCAGGTATACCCAGGCGCTTAGGCCGGGCTCCAAAGCGTCATATTGGCCGAGCAGCGATTCCACCAACTCAACCGGCGACAACTCCCGGTTTTTGATACGTTTTGCCGCCTTGGCGGCGGTTAGGTTGAAATGTTGTGGCATTGGGGGTCCTCCTTTTGGGTGCTCTGACGTTGTTGCGTCCCTTAAATAGAACTATGCTCGCTCGATTTTATTTATTGATTGCCCGAATCTGATAATAAAGGGTTACGGATCTCCCAAATAATGAAGGCCTATTTTTGAATACGAGATGATGTAAACCACTAGACTTGACCAGGAATGAGCCGCCAGATTCGAATTTCCTTGAGGACTGCAACTCGGAATCTCCTGCAGGGTCAACTAAATTGAAGTCGACGTTCCTGTGAGAAGATTCGACCCAATAGAACTCTAATCTCATGCCTGGGTCAAGTGGGATTTCTAGCTGTCTCTCGGATTCTGCCCCTTGGATAGTGAGGGCTGAGAACTTATGCTTTACGCCGAGGACGCCCTTACCCCAACACGTTGTATCGTCCCGTTGCCATATTACGCTTATATTCTCGCCAGGTGAAAGATCGCGCACAACCCGGTCCAAGTCATCTCTAGCAGTAACAGGTGTGCTATTGATTTTGAGAATCATATCTCCATGGATAAGTTCCAATTCCCGGGCAGCGGTAGCAGGTGTTGTATCAACTACCAGTAGTCCTTCTTGGAATTCGGCTCCTAGGATTGCTGTGCCATCACGATAGTGAATTGGCGAGGAAATCGCCCCTTGGGTAGGCCGGGCGTTTTCCGCCGCGTTCGTTGCCGGAACTGCGTGGCATATTGGTGTCGGCGGTACGGGCGTATTAACAGGTACGATGCTACAGGAAATTGCAAACCAGGCTCCGCCAAAGAATGCCAAGCGGAGTGTCGTAAAAATGCTGCGAAAAAACATGATATTGTTGTGCAAGACGCGGCTTGTTGCCTGAGGGAGGCGCCCTTATTATCGGACCGCTGACCGCTAAATCGGAGGCCTGCGGGTATGCCAATCGGTGGCCTGCTCGTATGCGTGGGCCACCCGGAACAAAGTACCTTCGTCAAAGGGTTTGCCCGCTATCTGGAATCCGACCGGTAGTTGCTGGCTGGTAAAGCCGCAATTTATGGACAGGGCCGGGGTGTTGGCCACGTTGAAAGGGGCGGTAAAGCTGCGGCGACCGGCTAATCCGTCCAGCACCTCCTGTTTGCTGCCGATTCCAGCCTTAGGTGGTATCGGAGAGGCTGGTATGGAGGATGTGGGCATGACCAGCACGTCTACTTTCTCCAGCGCGTCCAGAATCTGCTGCCGCAAAACTTGCCGTAACTTGACCGCTTTTTGGTGCGCTTGGGCGGGTATGATGCTTCCGACCAACAGCCGAATTTGAATGTTATGGTCGTACTCTCCAAGATGTTCGTCGATGCCTTGCCGGTGTACTCCGGCGGCGTCGGTCAGGATGATGGTATTGGATATGGCCGCGGAATGGACGATGAGGGGTATGGAGACTTCTTGGATGTCCGCGCCCAACTCGCCCAGGACCGCTATCGCCTGGACCACGTTATCTCGTACCTCCGGATCCACGGCTTCAGTGTCGACCCGTTCCTGGATAACGCCTACCTTCAGTCCGCGAATCTCGCCGGTTAGCATGGACAGATAATCGGGCACCGGCACATCCCAGGTGGACGGGTCTTTCGGGTCGTATCCGGCGATGGCCCCCAGTGTCATGGCGCAATCGGCGGTGGTGCGGGAGATAGGTCCGACTGTATCCATGGACCAGGAAGCTCCCAACACTCCGTAGCGGCTGACCCGGCCCCAACTTGGCCGGATGCCCACTAAGCCGCAGAAAGAGGCGGGACCCCGGATGGACCCGCCAGTGTCCTCACCCAAAGAAGTGGCGCAAAGGAAAGCGGCGGTGGCGGCCCCGGAACCACTGCTGGACGTCCCCGGGTTTCGCGATAGGTCCCAGGGATTATGGGGAGTGCCGAAGGGATGAAAGAAGGCATCGCCCATGGCGTATTCACTCATGTTCAGCTTTCCCAGCAATACCGAGCCGGCGGCTTTCAGGTTGGCCACCACGGTTGCGTCCTCGTTGGGGACCAAGTCTTTGAGGATGGCCGAACCACCGGTGGTGCGAATGCCTTTGGTGTAGAACTGGTCCTTCACCGCGACCGGCAGTCCGTGCATGGGTCCTCGATAGTTGCCGGCGGCTATCTCTTTCTCGGCTTGCTGGGCCTCGGCCAAGGCTTCGTCCCGGCACACAGTGATGTAAGAGTTCAGCTTGCCGTCTATCTGTCCGATGCGGTCCAGATACGCCTCGGCTGCCTCAACCGGCGAAACGTCACCGGATCTTATCAGCGCCGACAATTCGGTGGCTGGTAGAAACGGAATCTCGGTCGAATCCATCGTGGGATCACTCCTTTATGGTCTGGCGCCAAAAATCGATGTGCTGGAAGATTGGGAGGTTGGGGAATCACGCCCATTGTGCCCATGCGCGTTGAGCTTGTCAAATATAGGTTACTGATATAATTGGCATTGAATCGGCGACGAATCATTAGCCGGAAATCTTGAGTAGATTTGTCCGAATCGAGGCTTGGCGTACCGGAAGAGGTGACGATATGGACCAATGGGCCGGAGTGGTATTAGCGGCGGGTGATGGCGTAAGGATGAGATCGCGGCTCGCCAAGGTTTTGCACCGGGTGTGCGGCAAGGAGCTTATCCGTTACCCGGTGGATCTGATGAACCAACTGGGAATCGGCAAGGTGGTGGTAGTAGTATCTCCCGGTAACAATGAGGCCGTTCGTGGTCTCTTGGGAGATAGTGTTGAGTACGTCATCCAACCGGACGTCAAAGGTACCGGCGATGCCCTCGGCAGGGCCGAAGGCCTTTTAAAGGGCCGGGCGCACAACGTCATGGTGTTGACGGCGGATGCCCCGTTAGTGCGGCCCGAATCGGTCAAGCCACTGATGGCAGCCCACGTCGATTCATCACGTAACATGACGTTCCTTACCTGTAGATCCGGCTCGGCTAAGGATTTTGGCCGGGTGGTGCGGGACGAAAACGGGCAGGTGGTCGAGATTATCGAGGCCGCCGATAATACGGATACCGATAACGAGATTGCCGAGGTCAACGGCAGCGTTTATTGCTTCCGGGATAGATGGCTATGGGAAAGTGTCGAAAGCATCGGCGCCGCGCCGAACGGGGAAAAGTACATAACTTCCCTGGTGCGGATCGGTTCTTCCGGAAATTCCACCGTTCAAGCAATTTCCACCGAAGATCCAGATGAGTTGATGGGAGTGAACGACCGGTTGCAACTCGCCCACGTAGAGGCGGTTCTTCGCCAGAGGATACGGGAACGATGGATGCTTTCCGGTGTCACGATGCCTGACCCTTCTACCGTTTACATCGACGCCGAGGCTACGATTGGACAAGATACGGTGATTTTGCCTAATACATCTATCATCGGACGCTCGGTCATAGGGGAAGATTGCGAGATCGGTCCTAACTCGGTTATCCGAGATTCCAAGTTAGGCCGCGGCTGCCGGGCTACCGCCTCCGTGCTGGAGGAATCTACAATGGAAGATGGAGCGAACATCGGTCCCTTCAGCCACCTTCGTCCCGGCGCTTACCTGGAATCCGGGGTGCATCTGGGGAATTTCGTAGAGGTCAAAGAGAGCCGCTTTGCCGCCGGCGCCATGATGGGCCATTTCGGCTACGTGGGAGACGCATCGATAGGCGCTGGAACTAACTTGGGAGCCGGCATGGTCACTTGCAACTACGACGGCAAGGACAAGCACCGGACCGACATCGGCGAAAATGCGTTCATAGGCTGCGACACCATGCTGGTCGCTCCGGTGACCTTGGGCGCCGGAGCGATCACCGGGGCAGGAGCTGTTGTGACCAAAGACGTTCCGGCGGGTAGACTGGCGGTGGGAGTTCCTGCTAAAATAAGAGGCAGGAATCCTGAGACCAACTGACCTCCTGGTAGGCAACATATACGAATCCCGATGGCGGCTCGTAGGCACCCAGGAGGGTGAGGGTTTTGGACACAGACAACGTACCATTAGCATTAATCCTCGCCGCATCTCTTCCGCTATTCTTCTTCTTCAGCCTGGCTCAGCACTCCGCTGACACACCGGGTAACGTCTTTAAAAGCCGGGCGTCTCTTCGGAAGGCAGAGTTCGTCCTCCGTTGGTGTAGATATGCCTGCGTCATTGCCATGGCAGTGTCGGGGCTGGCATTGGCCAACAGTTTCCTATCTGGTGGTTGGTGGCCGGTGTCCATTTTGTCCCTATCTCTCTTGGTTATTCTCCTGGCTGTTGACTGGACCGCTTCTTATGTCGTGCTCCGGGTTCCTTCGCAGGCTGATACCATTTGCCGACCCTTGATCCGGTTATTGTCTGGCCGTAGACAATGGGGCCCGGCGGGCAATGGGCACGCTTCTAATGGCGCTGAGGGCCTTCGAGACGGTCAAAACGAAGAATTCCCTGAAAATCAGGAGCCGGTCATCACGGAGGCGGATCTGGACAGCCTTGACCACCGGGACCGTGCGATGCTGCGGTCCATTCTTCGACTGGACGTCACCACGGCCCGAGAGATTATGGTGCCTCGTTTGGATATGGTGGCCGTGGACATCGAGTCATCTCTGATGCACGTAGCACAGCAGATGGTTGAAGGCGGACACAGCCGTCTTCCTGTCTTCGAAGAGTCCATCGACCACATATCGGGAATCGTGCACTCTCGGGAAGTCCTAGCCGCCATGGCTATAACCGATTCAGAGCAAAAATTGCGGAACCTCGTTAATCCGGCATTTTTCATACCGGAAACGAAACGTTTGGATGACCTGTTGGAAGAGTTACAGGATATGGGAATCCAGATGGCCATCGTGGTCGACGAGTACGGTGGAACCGAAGGCTTGCTGACCATGGAGGACTTGTTAGAGGAGATCGTCGGGGAGATTGAAGATGAATTCTCCCGGACGCGGGAGTCAGAACTGATCCATCTACCCGACGGCGATGTTCTGGTCCACGCGGGAGTGCCCACCGAAGATATCGAGGAGTTGTTCTCCACAACCATTGACAGCGATGACGTTGATACGGTGGGCGGGTACGTTTATCAAGCCCTTGGGAAGATCCCTTCCACCGGCGACGTGGTGGAAACGGAGCATCTGAGAATCGAAGTTGTTTCAATTTTAGGACGCCGGATACGCAAACTTCGAATCGGCCGTATCGGCGTGGACGCTTCGACTCCCTCCGGTTAGTTAGTCCACTGTGTTCTTAGATCCCCGTTTAGCTCGTTAGAAGATAGTGAGGGCGGGTTTTATACCCGCCCTCACTATCTTATTGGTTGCTGTCTAGGTGGCCTACTTTTCGCCGATCAACTCCCCGCTAACGATCAGCCGATGGTCGTAGACCAGTCTTGGCACGCATGAAACTAGATGTAGGGTAGCTTTGCCGGTGTCGTGAAGCGCCATTTCCTCTTGAGGTACTACCCGTGACGACGTGATGCGGTACAGGTATTGACGCTCCCCGTTCGACGTTACTACAAATACGTCTTCGCCGTTCTGCAGCATTCCAGGAATCTTGCTCAGGTTTAGGAACACCGAGCCCTCTCCCTGGATAGGGCTTTCCGTATGTCCGAAGAACCATCCGCTTCCGGCTTCGCCAGCATTGGCGGTTTCCGGAATATGGCCCACGGTGTTGGCGGGGGTTTCGTAGGCACGGCTTCCCCCCAGGTTCAGTATGGCCAGCTCATCGACCCCTGAATCCACATCGATGGATGGGATAATAAGCCTGGTAGCCGGAGACCCGCTGCCCAAGGGCGATCCTTGGTTAAGATTCACCGCGTTGAACCCCTGGAGTAAGATCCGCTCCCTGTACGAGGCAGACTCGTAAGACAGGGGATTGCTCCAGAATGAAGCTTGCAGCGACTCCCCCGGGAAAAGCTGCTGATTGCTTATGGCCGAGAAGGGCATCACCAGGAGCGGGTTGGATGACCCGCTCGCCGATACAGGATCTTCTCCCGGATCACCGGATGCGCCTCCGATAGCCACTTTAGGAGCCCCGGACCCCTCGGTCGACCCGCCATCCGTCCCGGTTCCTTGGACCGCTGGAGCTACCGCCTGACTAGACGATTGCCCTTCCGATTGTACCGGGCTCGAATGCGGGTACACGCCTTCTTGCGCTTGGTCGATTTGGGATTCGGTTAACGAGCCTTGGCTACCTGGACCGACGCTTGTTTTGGCGTTGGGGTTTGGGAGCGTGACATTTAGGCTATCCAGGTCGGCATGGGCCTTGGCCGCATAGCCGTAGTAGGCTCCGCTGGTCGCCAGCAGTATTGCGCCAAAGACAAAAACAAATATTCCTGACACGTTGAAGAACCGGCGCTGCA
>Ga0207966_1000157_pt1 | contig 38364 bp, 37 predicted proteins | sample Knorr_S23_td_NAD_FD_185611 | JGI IMG/M metagenome (GOLD analysis project Ga0207966, IMG submission 185611) | Marine microbial communities from Southern Atlantic Ocean transect - Knorr_S23_td_NADW_ad_2500m_LV_B (SPAdes) (version 2) | ecosystem: Environmental > Aquatic > Marine > Oceanic | place...
GCTCCCCCGGCCCGGTCACGGCCGGCGCTCCCGTCATCGAACTGGCCCAGGCCAAGAAGGACGAGCTTCTGGACAAGGATGACCTGCTGCTTGACAAGGACGACAAGGACAGCCTCCTCGACGGCAAGGACGACAAGGACAGCCTCCTCGACGGCAAGGACGACAAGGGCGCCGCCAAGCCCGAAAAGAAGGACAAAAAGAAAGATGTCGTCAAGGACGCCGAAGCCGCTCACGAGGCGTTGTTCGCCGAAAGCCGCTATCCGTCGGCCGGCACCTGCGGTACCTGTCATCCCAAGCATTACCAGGAATGGGCGGTCTCCCAGCACTCCTATGCCCAACTCAGCCCCGTCTACCTGTCGCTGAACAACAAGATCAACGAACTGGCCAACGGGTCTAACGGCGATTTCTGCCTGCGCTGCCACAACCAGGTCGGCGCCAACCTGGGCGAGAATTCCTTCGTCTCCAACCTGGAACGCCACCCGACGTCGCGCGAGGGCATCACCTGCGTCGTCTGTCACCGGATCAACAAGAACTACAACAAGGTCTCAGGCCGCCTGGCCCTGGTCGAGGGCGGGCTGACGGCGCCGATCTATGGGCCCTCGGGCAATAAGGAACTAGCCCGCGTGCTCGACAACACCCACCAATACCGGGTCGTCACCGACCCCAAGAAAGCGGGCCGCCAGATACACAAGGAGGTCAAGCAGTTCGCCGATATCTCCAATCCGATATTCTGCGGCGCCTGTCATGACGTGACCCTGTTCAACGGCTTCCGCCTGGAAGAAGCATTCAGCGAATACCGCACCAGCCCCGCCGCCGCCCGCGGCGAAACGTGTCAGGACTGCCACATGGGCAAGGTCCAGGGCGTCGCCTCGGGGTATGAGTACGGCCCCGGCGCCATCGTCGGCGGCGTGCCAACGATGCCCAGGAAGCTCACCAACCATTTCTTCGCCGGCCCGGACTATTCGATCATCCACCCCGGCATCTTCCCCCATAACGCCGAGGCGCAACGCATGGCGACGCTGAAGGAATGGCTGCAGTTCGACGTCGCCGCCGGCTGGGGCGCTGACGCCTTCGAGGAAAAGGTCAAGGACGACAGCGGGTTCCCCGAGCGCTGGCAGTCGGTGGACGACCGCTACGACGCCCGCGAGATCATCGATTACCAGTTGAAAAGACTGGATTGGGCGCGTCAGAAACGCCTGGAAGTACTGCGCAACGGCTATCATCTGGCCAAGGTCGTGGTCGAACAGGCCGACAAGGACGGCATCGAATTCCGGGTCCAGGTCAAGAGCGGCACCGACGGCCATAACGTGCCCACTGGGTTCTCCGGCGAACGGCTGGTCTGGCTGGAGGTCACGGTCACCGACCGCGACGGCAAGGTGATCTTCCGTTCCGGCGACCGCGACCCCAACGGCGACCTTAGGGATGGCCATTCATCCTACGTTCACGCCGGCAAGGTTCCCATCGATCCCTATTTGTTCAGCCTGCAATCGTATTTCGTTACCCAGAACGGCCGCGGCGGCGAGATCGAACACGTGATCCCGATCCCGTACCCAGTCATTTCCCTGCCCCGCGTGCTGCCGTCGCCGGTGTCGCTGGTGTTTACCGGCGAACCGCCGACCGAACGCAACCACAAAAGGGGCATCGAGCCCCTGGGCGAACGCTGGGGCGAATACGAGGTCGACGCCAGCGCCCTGACCGGAAAAGGACCCTATAAAGCGTCCATCAAATTGTTGCAACAACCGGCGCCGGTGAACCTATTGATCGCCATACAGAGCGTCGGCTTCGATTACGGCCTCAGCCCCCGCGCCGCTGGTGCGGCGTTGGTGGCGGGCACCCAATTGTTGTGGGAGAAATCCCTGACCTTCGATATAAAGGAATGAAGACTAAAGTTTAAGGCCGGTCCCCCAGGGCCGGAGAGAGTAAGAGATCCCCCAGGGCCGGAGAGAGTAAGAGAGAAGGGGGGTACGGCGGCGGCGTTATTGAAACCGGATCGCCGATGATCTTAGGGAGGATGGTTGCAATGCACGGTTTCGGCCGTTGCCTTGAGATGTTTTTGACGCGAATTCCGCCTGTTTTGGTGGTTTTCGCGGTTTGTCTTGGCGTCATCGGAACCGTCCAGGCGGCGGAAATGAAGAAAAAGCCCTGGTACGGCTCGCTTTGGCCACTCGGCGAACACGTCGAAGTCGAGACCCTCAAGGACGAGGTGGTGAAGTTCAAGTCCGTCGGCGATATTCCTTTCCGCCCGGCGCTGTTCCTTGAACTCGGCGACCCGTTCCTGGATACCGGCCAGCTTGACGCGGGATTCGAGGTGCCGATCCTCGGGGCCATCTGGCAGCCCCGGCTTTGGTCCTATTTCATCAACCGCACCACGGTGCAGACCTTCGACAACGGCGCTCCGGGTCGGCTTCGCGATACGGAAATCGCCAACCGGATGGACTTATACGCCAACCTGCAACTGACCGGCACCGAGAAAATCCTGCTCGGGCTCAGGCCCTTCGACAACAACCTGCCCAGCCGGTTTACGCGCTATACCTTCGACGGCTCCAACGAAGATTTCAACAACGAGCTGAACCTGGACATCGAGACGTTGTTTTTCGAAGGCGACATCGGCAGCCTGCTGCCCAAACTCGATCGGGCCGGCATCAAGCCAATCGACTTCGGCTTCACCGTCGGCCGCCAGCCGTTCACCTTCCAGGAAGGCATCATTCTCAACGACACCGTCGATGCCGTCGGCTTCGTCCGCAACAACCTCGTCTTCCCCAGTACCTCGAATTTGCGCATTGCCGGCCTGTGGGCGTGGGACCGGCTGGACCGCAACGACCGGAACCGGGGCACGGACCCCAACATGTATGGGTTGTTCGTTTTCGCCGACACCCACGTCAGCTCCTATAACCTGGACATGATCTATGTCGATGACAATGCGACCGATGGGGATGCGTTTTATATCGGCGCTTCGGCGATCCAGCGGATCAGGGCCCTGGGCGGCATCAGCTCCGCCTTCAGGATCAACAACTCGATTGCCCTCGACGAAGAAATCGGCGGCAACGTGATCGGCGACGGATCGTTGCTGTCGGCGGAATTTTCGACGATTGTGCCGGGGTCGGACGATATCGCGTATTTCAATCCTTTCATCAGCATCGGCAATTTCACCCAGGCCGGGCGCGAACAGATTCTCGGCGGGCCGCTGGCCAGCCTCGGCATCCTCTTTGCCTCGCCCAATCTGAGCACCTACGGGGCAGAGGTCAGCCCCTTTACCGACGACGTGGTCGGTTTTGCCACCGGCTATCAAGCCTTCTGGGACGACCATCGACGCAACCTGATCCTCGAAATCGCCGGCCGCCATGATTACGACGGCCAGGGCTTCGACCAACTGGGCCTCGGGTTCCAGCTTCAGCAGGCGATCGGTCAGCACATTCAAGCCCAACTGGAAGGATTTTACACCTTCAACGGCGAACGGGACGATGGTGTTGGGGCCCGCGCTGAACTTTTCATTGTCTATTGAGGGTGTCATGTCGATACCCGACTTCTCCGCCCTGACGCGTCTCTTTTCCCCTTGGGAGCAACGTCTCCCATGACCCTGATCCTGGCCCCCGCTGTCATCCAGGTCGCTGGCGTCGTCATTGTCGGCGCCGTCTTTATCCAATCGATGTTTCTGATCGTCTCGTCCTTTCGCCGGTTGGCCATCGAGCGGGAACAGCGGCGCGTGACGCTCGATTCCCTCCGCTATCAGACCGAAATCGCCACGGCGGAAAGCAAAAAGGAAGGCGATAGGACGACGTTGTCCTGGAGCGGCCACCGGAAATTCGAGGTCCAACGGAAGGTCAAAGAAGTGGGAGGCGTCCATTCCTTTTACCTGGTGCCTCATGACGGCAAGCCGCTGCCGCCGTTCCTGCCGGGTCAATACCTGACGTTCCAATTGCGGATTCCGGGTCAATCGAAACCCATCATCCGTTGTTATTCGCTGTCCGACAGCCCCAACAATCCAGATTACTACCGGGTATCGATTAAGAAAGTCCCGCCGCCCCGCGACCAGCCCGACAAGCCGCCGGGGCTGTCGTCCACCTACTTCAACGAGATGTTGCAGGAAGGCGACATCTTGGACGTCAAGGCGCCCAGCGGCCAGTTCTTTCTCGATATGACGTCGGAACGGCCCATCGTCTTCGTCGGCGGAGGCATCGGCCTTACCCCGGTCCTGAGCATGCTGACGGCGTTGACGGAATCCGGGATCAGGCGCGAGGTCTGGTTTTTCCTCGGCGTGCGCAACGGCGAGGAACACTTGATGAAGGAGCAACTGGAAGCCCTGAACCAGGCCAACGAGAACCTTCACCTGCACGTCTTTTACAGCGTTCCTCAAAAGGGCGACGAGAAGGGCCGGGATTATCAGCACTCGGGCCACGTCAGCGTCGACCAGTTCAAGGAACTGCTGCCCTCCAACAACTACACATTCTATATCTGCGGCCCGCCGCCGATGATGGAATTCCTCACCGCCGGCCTGAAGGAATGGGGCGTGCCGGACGACGACGTCCATTTCGAGGCTTTCGGACCGGCGACGGTGAAAAAAACCAAGGCCAAGGCTCCCGAAGCTGGCGAAGCGGAAGCCGTCGAGGTGGTTTTCGACCGCTCGGGCAAGACCCTGAAATGGGACGCCGGCGCCGAAACCCTGCTCGAATTCGCCGAAGACAACGGCATCGTTATCGATTCCGGCTGCCGGGCCGGGAATTGCGGCACCTGTATTGTCGCCGTCAAATCCGGCGAGGTAACCTATGTCACCGACCCTGGGGTCACCCCCGAAGAAGGATCGTGCCTGACTTGCGTTGCCATGCCGAAAACCGCCCTGACGCTCGATGCGTGACGGAAGGGAAGGAAAGGGAATTTACCGAGGATGACCATGATGAAAATTTTTTTAAACCGGATATTTTGCCCCTGCCCCACGGTTGCGGCCCTGGGCCTTGTTGTTGCGATGGTGATGTCGGCGTCCGGGAACCCGGCCTTGGCTCAGGAATTGAAGCTGGACCCCGTTAACGTCGCCGGTCCCGACGCCTGCGGCGAATGTCACAAGACCTCCGTCGCGGTTTGGAAAAAGACCCGGCACGCGATCACCTTCAAGGAGCTGCCGCGCAAGAAAGAAGCCAAGAAGATCGCCAAGAACCTGGGCATCCGCCGCATGAAGGCCGATAGCGCTTGCCTGAGCTGCCATTTCACGTCCGCCCAAGTGAAGGGAAAGATCAAGCCCATCTCCGGGATCACGTGTGAATCGTGCCACGGCGCCGGCAAGAAATGGATCAAGGAACACAGCGATTACGGCGGCAAGGGCGTGACCATGAAAAGCGAGAAGCCGGATCACAAGATCGCCCGCTACGCCAAATCCGAGGCCGCCGGCATGATCCGGCCGATGCGGCTCTATAAGGTCGCGGCCAACTGCTACGGTTGTCACACCGTGCCCAACGAAAAGCTGGTCAACGTCGGCGGCCATCCCGCCGGCAGCAAGTTCGATCTGGTGGCTTGGAGCCAGGGCGAGGTCCGCCATAACGTCTGGTACTCGAAGCCCAACGGTGAGGCGTCGGCGGCCCGCAAGCGCATGATGTATATCGTCGGCAAGGCGCTGGATCTGGAATTCGCCCTTCGCGGCGTCGCCAAGGCGACCCAAAAGGCCGCCTATGCCGTGTCCATGGCCAAGCGGGCGGCGGCGGCGAGGAAGGCGATGAAAAAGATCGCCGGTGCTGTCAAGACGCCCGAAATCGAGGCCATCGTGGCCGCCGCCGGCGCCGTGAAGCTGAAGCTCAACAACGCCGCCAACCTGACCGCGGCGGCCGATAAAATCTCCACCGCAGCGGAGAAATTCTCCGACGCTCACGATGGGTCCAAGTTCGCGGCCGTCGATGCCTTGGTGCCGGGGGCCGACAAGTACAAGGGGAAACCAGCTCCCTAACGAGGTTAACAACAAGGACCAAGACCGGGAGGGAACCATGGCCACGGGAGTCGCCATCCAACGTCCAGTGCGTTGGGATAACCCGTTCAGCCCGGACATGAGCGAGTCCGAGGTCGACAAGATCATCGGCCTGGACATGTTCCGGGACATGGACACGTCCAAGTTCTCGGAAACGGTGTCGCTCCGCGACATCATCCGCAACGACACCCGGATTCGGCATTATAAAAAGGGCGATATCATCGTCCGCACCGGGGATTACGGGACCACGGCTTTCCTGAGCATAACGGGCCATGTCCGCGTTATCATCCCGCCGTCGAAATTATCCAATTCCCAGCTTGGCCGCTCGTCGGTGCCGAAGAAAGGCTTCCTCGCCGCCCTGGGGCAGCTTTGGCGCAATCCCAAGCTGCCGGAAGTCCGCGACCCGACCCGCTATGCCGCCGGCCGCGATACTAGCACCCGCACGGGCGAGGGCAACGAAACGTTGACGTTCCTTCGTGACGTGCCGGCGATTTTGGAAGAATTCAACACCCATAGAATCAACCCCGGCGTTTTGTTCGGCGAAATCGCGGCGCTGACCCGGGCCGCCCGCACCACCACCATCTTCGCCGAGGACGATGTCGAATTGGTGGAGATCCGCCGCCAGGGCATCCGCGATATCCGCCAGCGGGTCGACAGCTTCCGCGAAAACGTGGACAGGCTGTACCGTGAAAACAGCCTCAAGAACAACCTCATGGAAACGCCGTTGTTCCACGACCTCGACGACGGCGTGCTCGACAAGATTGCCGCCGCGACCCTGTTCGAGACCTATGGCGACTTCGAATGGCACACTTCCTACAACCGGTATCTCGAAAGCCCGCACCATGAGCGCCTGGCGATGGAGCCCATCATCGTCCACGAAGGCGATTATCCGGACGGTTTATTGATCCTCGCTTCGGGCTCCGCCCGGGTTTCCTACCGGGTCAACCACGGCGACAAAACCATCCGCTACATCGGCACCGGAGCCTTGTTCGGGTTCGAGGAAATCGCCCAGAACTGGCTCGAAGGCAAGGATAGGATCATTTCCATGCAGCACACGCTGCGCGCCGTCGGATACACAGATATCTTGCGGGTGCCGACGTCGATTATCGAAACCCACGTCCTGCCCAACTTGCCCAAATCCATGTTTCCGCCGCCGGCGGAACGGCGCCCGGTGGAAGTCTCTCATCCGTACGAGAAGCGCAGAAAATATAAAAAAGCCGGAGCCATCCCCAAGATCGATACCGAAACCCTGGAGATGCTAGTCGAACACCGCTTCATCATGGGCACCTCGACCATGCTCATCGACCTCGACCGCTGCGTGCGCTGCGACGCCTGCGTCGAGGCCTGCGCCAAGGGCCATAACAACAATCCGCGTTTCATCCGCCACGGCCGGACATTCGAACACTACATGGTCGCCAACGCGTGCATGCATTGCGTCGATCCGGTTTGCATGATCGGGTGCCCGACCGGCGCCATCCACCGCAATACCGAGGGCGGACAAGTGATGATCAACGACGATACCTGCATCGGTTGCGCCACCTGCGCCACAAATTGCCCCTACGATAACATCCGTATGGTCGAAGTCCGCGACCAGCACGGGGGTTTCATCGTCGACGAGGACACCAAAAAGCCGATCGTCAAGGCGACCAAATGCGATTTGTGCTTCGATCAGCCGGGCGGGCCCGCCTGTCAACGGGCCTGCCCCCATGATGCCTTGCAACGTTTCGATATGCAGGACCGTCCGACCCTGGCAGGGTGGTTGAACCGCCGATGAACATCACCGTCCGGCGCCGGCTCAATGTCGCCATCACGGTTATGGTCGGGGCGACCCTCGTCCTCGCTTTCGCCGTTTACGACGCCAGCCTTTATCAGGAACCGTTTTTCACCGGCTGGGTGCTGCTGGCGGTAATGGGGTTTTTGGCGCTGTTCAATCTGCGCAAGAAAATCACCGTTCTTCCCTTGGGCTCCGCCAGCACCTGGGCGCAACTGCACATCTATGCGGGGTGGCTGGTGATTCTGCTATTTGCCGAGCACATCGGTTGGCGCCTTCCCGACGGCGGCCTGGAATTCACCATCACCGTCCTTTTCGCGATCATCGTTGTCAGCGGCATCGTCGGCCTCATGTTGTCCCGGATTTTGCCGCCGCGCCTGACACGGCGGGGCGAAGAGGTGATCTTTGAACGCATTCCCGCCTTTATCGCCGAGCTTCGCAACGAAGCCGAAGACCTGGTCCTGGAATCGGCCCAGGAAACCCGATCGTCAACCATCAGCGATTTCTACCTGCGCCACCTGTCCGGGTTCTTCAGCGGGCCCAGGAACCACCTGCACCACCTGTTTGCGTCCCGGCGGCCCGAGTTCCGGCTGATGAACGACATCGACAACTTGCAGCGTTACCTGAATAGCCGGGAAAACGAATACGCCGATCGCCTTCGCCACCTGGTCAACAAGAAAGACGACCTGGATTTTTATTATGCGTTGAGCCTGGCGCTCAAGGCCTGGCTGCTGGTTCACGTTCCGCTCACCTACAGCTTGCTGATCCTGGTGGTGTTGCACCTGGTGGTCGTCTATGCCTTCGGCGGGGGCATGTCATGAAAAGGCTGCTGCAGAAATTCGATTTCCGCTCCAGCTCATACTCCCGGCCCAACCAGACCTGGATCTGCGGCCGCCAGTCCGAAGGATCCCCTTGCCGAATCGGGCCCGGCGCCGATGGGTCGTGCCGGGCCAATTTCGAATGCCAGCCGGCGAAACGGGACGACCGCTGGCACTGCACGCGCTCCGACCTGGCCGGCGGGCAGTGCCGGCACGGGCCGTTCCCCGACGGAATCTGCTGTAAGCCGGTGGCGCGCTGCCGGCCGGTGATGAACTGGCGTGCGCGGCCCGGGGCGGCGGCCTGGCGGGTGGCGGCACTGACCTTCGGGTTGCTGCTCGTTCTTGTTGCCGGGGGCGGCGGTCCCGCCTTCATCAATCCGGGGCCCTTGACCTCTCAACACGTCGGGCTGAAGGACTGCAAGAGCTGTCACACCGCTTTCGACAAGGGGCCGACGGCCTGGGTCCACGCCGCCTTCGCCGAAAAGACCGATATCGCCGACAGCAAGCGTTGCCTTACCTGCCACGATCTCGGCGGCGACAGCTTCCGGCCGCATGGCCTTTCACCGTCCCGGGTCGCGGAATTGACCCGCGACGCCAATCCCCCGTCCAGGGGATCCTGGGCGATGATTTCCGCCTCGGCGGCCATGGCGCTCAAGCCCCTGAAAGGAATCGAAAGCCCGTTGCCGTGCCTGTCGTGTCACAGGGAACACCATGGCACGAAATTTGACCTGACGGCCATGGCGAACGCCAATTGCCAGTTCTGCCATACGTTTCAGTTCCCCAGCCTCGAAAACGCCCACCCTGAATTTGACCGCTTCCCCTTCAAGCGGCGGACGCGAATCCGGTTCGACCACTTAAACCATATCAGCAAGCATTTCCGTGACAAGGAAATGCGGTCATCGGCGCCGAAAGCATGCAAATCCTGTCATCTGCCCGACGAAGACGGTTTCAAGATGTCGCTCAAATCCTTCGAGGACAATTGCGGCGCCTGTCATGGCGGGCAGGTGGAAGGCGTCGGTCGCGCCACCGCCAAGGGATTGCCGGTTTTCAACGTACCCGGGCTCGACGTGGCGACGTTGTCGGAACGCAATATCGCCATCGGGGAATGGCCCGAGGATGCGGACGAGGAGATCACCCCGTTCATGGAATTTCTGCTGGCCGGGGACGGGGATTACATGGCCATCAGGAAAGCCCTGTCGGGGCTCGATTTGCTCGACCTGGCGGACGCCAGCCCGGAACAGCTCGCCGCCGTCGAGTCTTTTGCCTGGCGGGTCAAGGAGCTGATCTTCGATGTCGCCGTCGAAGGCATGCCGGCGTTGATAACGCGGCTTGAAAAGATTTTGGGAAAACCTCTCAGCACCCAGGAACTGACCCACCTATCGGGACTTTTGCCCGTCGACACCATGCGCATGGCCGCGCATCAATGGGTTCCGGATCTTTACCGCGAAGTCGCCAATTATCGGCAAGGTTCCGGAGAAAAGGGCCCTTCCAGCGCCGGCAACGACAGCGGCGACAAGGGGGGCGACAAGGACGGGGGCCTGCTGACCGATGAGAAAGGCGGCGACGGCTTGCTGACCGATGAAAAAGGCGGCGATGGGCTGCTGACCGATGAGAAAGGCGGCGACGGCTTACTGACCGATGAAAAAGGCGGCGATGGGCTGCTGACCGATGAGAAAGGCGGCGACGGCTTGCTGACCGATGAAAAGGAAGGAAAATCCGCCAAATCCGGAGAACCAGCCACCGCCCCGGAAGATTTCCGGGATGAACCGGAGAATCTTGCCACCGGTGAGGACTGGTCAATGGCCGGGGGCTGGTATCGCGACGAATTTACACTCCGCTACCGCCCCACCGGCCATGCCGACAGGTTCCTGAGGGCTTGGCTGGATGTTACAGGACAGGCCGCCCCCTTGTCCCGGGAAGTGACCACCCGGCAGATTTTCGAAAGCCTTGCTTCCGACAAATCGCCGGGCCTTTGCACCAAATGCCACAGCATCGACACCGATACGGACGGGAGGCTCAGCGTCAATTGGCAGGGCGCGCGCCTGGCACCCGGCGAACATCCGTTCACCGTCTTTTCGCACACGTCGCATTTCAGCCTGCCTGGCGACAAAGGCTGTTTGACCTGCCATACTTTTAATAAGGGCGCCAAGTACCTTGATTCGTTCAAAGACCGGAACCCGGCGACCTTTGCCAGTAATTTCGAACAGATTCCGCGCCAGCTTTGCGCCGGTTGCCATACCGCCGCCGAAGCCGGAGAAAGCTGCCTGACTTGCCATAACTATCACATCGGCAAGATCATCCCGGCGCTTAGCAGCACACTGGAAATGATGTCCGTTCCGGGTGCTCCCTAGAGCGCAAACCTGACTTAAGGCCCGGGCAGGATGAACCTTTCCGGTCTTTTGTGATAGTCTGCGCTGGTCGTCGCCATTCAGGCCGTATCAGGGCTGGCGAATGTCCAAGGCCGGGCCGTGCTCGAGGCCGAGACCAACCCCCTCGTCGTCAAGCCCAAGGGCCAGGGCGCGGTCGCCGTCGACGGCCTGATCGTGCTCGGGGAATAATGACGCCGGAAATCCGGGATAAGGACAGCCGAATGAAACGCGCCGTCGTCGTCATATGTGACGGGCTTCGGGCCGACATGGTGACCCCCGGCCTGACCCCCAACCTGTGCGCCCTGGCCCGGGAAGGGCAGTCCTTCACCCGCCACCGCGGCGTCTTTCCCTCGACCACCCGCACCACATCGGCGTCCATCGCCACCGGTTGCCTGCCGGGGCGCCATGGGTTGGAGGGCAACTGCGTCGCCATCGACGAGGGCGACGGGCTGGTGGCGCTCAACGTCGGCCATGCCGATTTCCGCGACCGGCTGCGCAGGGCCACCGGGCGGACGCTGTTGGTCCCGACTCTGGCCGAGCGTCTGAAGGACGACGGCGGCTCGATCGTCTTTTCCAACGTCTCGCCGGGGGCCGCCTATTTCCAGGACCCGGACGGTTATGGCCACCTTTACCACCGCGCCGGCTCCTTCGGCCCCGGCCTGAAGGCTCTGCCCGAGGCCGAAGGGCTCCGTGTCAGCCACGACGCCGACGGCGACGAGGAAATGACGGCGCGTTTCTGCGACCAGGTCTTGGGGCAACGCCGGCCGCGGGTGGCGCTGCTGTGGCAGTGCGAGCCGGACCACACCGGCCATGCCGTGCCGTTGGGCTCGCCCGAACACTTAAGCGTCATCGCCCGCGCCGACGCCAACGCCAGGCGCATCGCCGACGCCGTCAGGGACACCACCGGCGGCGACGATGTGCTGCTGATCGTCGCCTCCGACCACGGCCACGAAACCGTGGAGCGGATCATCCCGTTGGAAACCATGTTGATCGAGGCGGGCCTGAAGGACGGCCCGGACTCATCGGAAGTGGTCGTCGCCTCCAACGGCTTCAGCGCCCATATCTACGTCGCCGACGAGGCCCGGGACCGCCTCGGCGGCATCGAGGCGCTGCTCGAGGCCTCGGACGACGTCGATGAGATCTTCGCCGGCGACGCCCTGGCCCGGGTCGGCCACCGCACCGATACTCCGCTGGCCTTTTCGATCACCGCCCGGCACTCCGACGGCGCCAACGAATTCGGCGTCAAGGGCCTTAACGGCGCTTTCGAGGACCCGCTCTCCGGTGAGACCCGGATCGGCGGCGGCCAGCATGGTGGCCTGGGGGCTTATGAGCAGCACCCGTTCCTGATTGTCCGGGGTGGGGGCTTCGGGGCCGGCGTCGAGAGCGCCACGGAGACATCGGCCATCGACCTGGCGCCGACGATTTTGCGGCATCTCGGATTGCCCCTAGGGGGCATGGACGGCAAACCTTTATCACCGATGTAATATCGAGGAGGAAACACCCGTGACCCCGATCAACATCCAGTTCACCCGGTTCTCGGCCTTTTACAGCCCCTTGATTTCGACCGTTACCGGCGGATTCCTGAAGGACGAGGGCCTGGACCCCACCCACAGCATTTCGCCGGTGGGCAAATCGGCGATCGCGGCGCTCATCGACGGTTCCGCCCACGTGGTGCAATCGGCGCTGTCGCAGGGACTGACGTCGCTGGAGAAAGGCGAGACCCCGCCCGCCGTCCACTTCGCCCAGATCAACGAAAAGGACGGTTTCTTCGTCACCGGCCGCGAGCCCGATGCGGATTTCACCTGGGACAAGCTCGAGGGCAGGAAGGTGCTTGTAGATCACGGCGGCCAGCCGCTGGCGATGTTCAAGTATGCGTGCCACAAGGCGGGGATCGACTACGACGCCATCGACGCCGTCGACGCCGGCGGTTCGGCTGACATGGACGCGGCGTTCAGGGCCGGCGAGGGCGATTACATCCACCAGCAGGGCCCGGCGCCGCAGCAGTTGGAGCACGATCGCCTAGGCCACGTGGTCGCGACCGTCGGCGATCCCATAGGGTCATGTGGGTTTTCCAGCCTGGCGGCAACCCGTGAATGGCTGCAAACGGACATGGCCAAGGCGTTCATGCGCGCCTACCGCAAGACCCGGGCCTACATCAACGAGGCCCCGGCGGCCGAAATCGCGGCGGCGGAGGCGGATCTGTTCCCCGACACCGATGTCGCGGTGTTGGAGAAAACCATCGCCTTTTATCAGCGGCTCGGCTGCTGGACCCCGCACGTGGAGATCACCGAGGCGGCCTACGAAGTCACCCTCGACGTGTTCGAACACGTCGGCCGGCTGACCAAGCGCCATGCTTACGCCGACGTCTGTGCCCCACCTCCCGCCGAAGATTAGGCCGGGGAGGGTGAAGCGGCAGCGATGACCACGCCAACGCCCGGCGCCGGCCGCGGCGACAACCCTTGGACGTTCCGTCTGGGCTTGTTGGTTCTGACCCACGTCGCCGGCACCGCCAACATTGTCTCGGTGCTGGCCATGGCGCCGGTGCTGACCCGCGAATTTGGCCTCGACGCCACCGAGTTCGGCTTCTTGATCACCGCCTATTACGGCGCCCAAGCCATCGGCTCCCTGCCCGCCGGCGGGCTGGTGGACCGCTTGGGCGTCGGCCTGGCGTTGGTCATCTGCCACGGGATTATGGTCACAGCCGCGCTGGTGCTCAGCCAAGCGACGGGCTTTCCGATGGCGCTGGCGGCGCTGGCGTTGATGGGGATCGGTTATTCGATCTCCAACCCGGCGACGGCGCGCGGCGTGTTCGACTGGTTCCCGCCTGAGCGCCGGGCCACGGCCATGGGCATCAAGCAGGTCGGCGTGCCCCTGGGCGGCATCCTGGCGGCCGGCAACGGGGCGCTGGTCACACTGGTTGCGTGGCATCAGATCATGCTCGGCGTAGCCGGGCTGATCCTCATCAACGGGGTGCTGTGCCTTTGGTTGGCGCGGCTTCCCCATGTGGCGCCGTCCGCACCCCGGCCCCATCCGCTGGCCAATATCCACGAGGTGACGAAGGATTGGAACCTCAACCGGTTCGTCATCCTCAACGGCTTCTACAACTTCGGCCAGACTAATTTCTTCACTTTCCTAACCCTCTTCATGCGCGACGCGGCACTGGCCAGCCAGCCGGTGGCCAGCCTTTGCGTCGGCATTGCTCAGGCTTCCAGCGCCGTCGCCCGGATTGGCTGGGGCGTCGTCAGCGACACTCTGTTCGGCGGCCGGCGCAAGGGCCTGACCGTGGGCCTGGGGGCCGCGGCGGCAGTATTTTTGGGGTTGATGGTGTTCGTCGGGCCAGGGTCGGGGGTCACCCTGGGCCTCGGCCTGGCACTGCTTCTGGGCGTCACCATCGCGTCGTTCGCGCCGCTGGTGCAGACTCTGTCGGTGGAGGCCGCCGAACCGCGCCTCGCCGGTTCGGCCATGGGCTACAACATGATGGGCACGTGCCTCGGCGGCATGGCCGGGCCGCCCATTTTCGGCGCCATCGTCGACGCCACCGACGGCTACGGCGCCGGCTGGATCGTGACGGCGGCGGTGGTGCTCGTAGGAACCTTGATTCTGGCGTTCTGGTTCAAGGAACGGAGCCGGTAAGAAGGAAGACCCGGGCCGTTACTTCTTGCGCACGAACAGAGAAGTCACCGCCGTCGTGGCCGGCGTTCCGCACGTCTGAATACTGCGGCGTCTGCTCGGCGTTGACCATTACCGGGCGGCGCATCTTAGAGAATAGCGTCGTGCCGTCCATGACCGCCTTGTTGTTCCCGAGCACATCCATGAACGCCTTGGCAAAGGGCGAGTTCTCGCCGCCGCCCTTGTCGGCGACAGGCTCCAGACCGCCCGAGGTGATCGCCACCCGGGCCCACTTTGACGCCATTTCCTTGACATCTCCGAAGTCCGGTCCCGACAATCGCCACCAAGGCGTCTTCAGGGAGGAACCCACCAAGGCGTCTTCAGGGAGGAACCATGACCAAGGCCATCAGAATCCATGAACACGGCGGCCCCGAGGTGCTGAAGTGGGAGGACGTCGAGGTCGGCGAACCCGGCCCCGACGAGGTGCTTGTCCGCCACACTGCCATCGGCCTCAACTTCGTCGATACCTACCATCGCACTGGCCAGATGAAGCACCCGGTGACGTTCCCGATGATATTGGGGGTGCAGGGCGTCGGCGTCGTCGAGGCAACGGGGCCCGATGCCGGGAGCCTTAAAACCGGTGATCGGGTTTCCTATTCCGGCCTCCAGGGCTCCTATTCCGAGGCCCGACTGGCGCACGCCGACCGGTTGATCGTGCTCCCCGACGATATTTCCGACGAATTGGCGGCGGCAGCGTTCCTGCGCACCCTGACGGCGGAATACCTGTTGAGAAGGCTGCATAAAGTCGAGCCCGGCGAGACGATCCTCGTCCACGCCGCCGCCGGCGGTGCCGGGCAGATCATCTGCCAGTGGGCGAAGGCGCTGGGCGCCGTGGTCATCGGCACCGTCGGCAGCGACGAGAAGGCTGAATTGGTCAAGGGCCTGGGCGTCGATCACGCCATCGTTTACACTCGCGACGACTTCGCCAAAAAGGTCATGGAGATCACCGGCGGCCGTGGTGTCCCGGTGGTCTACGATTCCGTCGGCCGCGATACGTTCATGGGCTCGCTCGATTGCCTCAGCCCCATGGGCCACGCCATCAACTACGGCACCGCCTCGGGCCAGGTGGAGCTGTTCCCGCTGCAAAACCTGCACAAGAAATCGCTGACCGTGACGCGGCCGACGCTGGCCACCTACATCGCCAGCCGCGAGGACCTTGAGAAGGCTTCCGATACCGTCTTCGGCGTGCTCAGGGACGGCACGGTCAAGGTCGATATCAGCCGCCGCTATGCCCTTGCCGATACCGCCCAGGCGCACGCCGACCTGGAAAGCCGCAACACCACCGGGGCAATGATCCTGGAGCCTTAGATTTAAGTGTGGGCGGCGAGCAGGTCGCAGCGCTGGATCGAGCGCTCGGCGATCATGTTCTCGGCGGCGGCCATGTATTTCCGGTAATGGGGCGTCTCGCGGTGTTTTTCCAGGCTTTCCGCGTCGGTATAGACCTCATAGAAGAAATACGTCTCCGGGTCGTCCTCGGCGGTCAGGACCTGGAACTGATGGCAGTCGGCCTCGTCCCTGACGGCGGCCTCGGCGTTTTCTTCGATCAACGGGCGGAAGGCGTCCGCCGTTCCGGGTTTCAGCTTGATGGTGACGAAGATGGCGAATTGGCTCACGGCGGTTTCCCCTCCCCTAGGTTGGCGGTTTTTCCGGCCATCGCTCAGCCGGCAATTGCAGGCCACCATAAGACACCGTATGTTGGCCCGCAATTGATCAAAAACGGGCCACCAGGGAGGGGTTGAAAATGGCCGACGGCAACGACATCATCCGCACGGCGGACATCTGCGACGACCACGGGGACGCCGTCCTGATCTGCGAGATTCCGTTCAACGACTACGCGGCCCGCAATCACTTCCACGGCCGGGTGGTGACCTTCGCCACCTATGAGGACAACAAGGGCATCCGCGACGTCCTGGCCGAGGGCGGGCGTGGCAAGGTGCTGGTCGTCGATGGGCGCGGTTCACGGCGCCGCGCGCTGTGCGGCGGCAACATCGCGGCGGAAGCCCACGGGCACGGCTGGCAAGGGCTGGTGTTCAACGGCTGCATCCGCGACGGCCACGAATTCGCCGAACTGGATTTCGGGGTCAAAGCCATCGGCACGACGCCGCGGCGCCCCCGCCACGACGGCATCGCCGAGACCGGCGTTGCGCTCTATTTCGGCGGCATCGTCATCAACGACGGGGATTACCTGTACACCGACGCCGACGGGGTGATCGTCGCCGCCGGACCGCTGCACGAATGAGGCGGCAATGAACAAGGCGGCCAACGACTTTCTGACCCTGCACGAGATCGTCAAGGCAGCGCGCGGCAATCTGGAGGACAACCACTGGGACTACCTGATGGGCGGCGCCGACACCGAGACCACTTTCAAGCGTAACCGCCAAGGGTTGGACTCGCTGGCCTTCCGGCCCCGGGTGCTGAACGACATCTCCGGGCTCGACCCGTCTGCGACCCTGTTCGGGCAAACCCTGCGCATCCCCCTCCTGCTGGCGCCGATCGGGTCGTTGCAGGACCTGGAGCCCGGCGGCGGCGCCACGGCGGCCAAGGCGGCGGCCGAATTCGGCGCCATCTCCATCCTGTCGTCGGTGTGCCAGCCGGGTCTAGAGGCCGTCGCCGAAGCGGCGCCTGGCCGGAACCGGATCTATCAGCTTTACGTGCGCGGCGACGACGAGTGGATCGACGACCATGCCCGGCGCGCCATCGAGGCCGATTACACGGCCTTCTGCCTGACCGTCGACCTGGACCATTACGGGCGGCGCGAGCGGGGTATCTCAAAGGGCTATCTCAGCACCTCCCGGCGGGCGGCCGAGAACGAGATCTTCCAGGAGCGCCTCAACTGGTACGACGTGAAGCGGTTCAAGGACAACCACGCCATCCCGCTGATCCTCAAGGGCATCGCCACGGCCGAGGACGCGGCCCAGGCTGTGGAACTGGGCGTTGATGGAATTTACGTCTCCAACCACGGCGGCCGGCAGCTAGACCACGGCCGGGCTAGCATCGATATCCTACCCGAGGTCGTCGCCGAAGTGGGCGGCAAGGCCACGGTCATCGTCGACGGCGGTATCATGCGCGGCACCGACGTGGTCAAGGCGATGGCGCTGGGAGCCGATGCGGTCGGCATCGGCCGGCTGCAGGGCCTCGGCATTTCGGCCGCCGGGCAGGCCGGTATCGTCCGGGCGCTGGAACTGCTGGAGATCGAAATTCGCACCTGCCTGGCGCTTCTGGGGGTCACCGGGTACGCCGAGCTGGACGAAACCTATCTGCACGCCGCCGAGCCGGTGGCCCAGGCGCACGCCTTGAGCGCCTTTCCGCTGCTTGAGGAAGACTACTGATCCTGCTCCCGGCCTGAGAGAAATTCGTAAATCCGGGTGAAATCGGAATCCGGCATCGCCTCGTCGCAGCGCCGCCACAGGTCGGCGACGGTTCCGGCCACCGCCGAGGGCGTGCCGGCGGCGCGGGCGTTTTCCAGGAACAGGCTGATGTCCTTGGTCAACAGCGTGGTCTTGAACCCGGCGTCATAGGTTCCGGTGGCGATGCGGTTGGGGAACTTGTCGCTGGTCGCCGAGTTGCGGCCGGTCGAGACGTTGACCACGTCGAGCATGGTTTCCATTACCAGGCCCTGCGACAGCCCGAAGGCCATGGCCTCGGACGTGGCCACCATGGCGGTGCCGGAAAGGAAGTTGTTCAACAGCTTCATCGCCTGACCCTGGCCGGGGTTGGGGCCGACATGGAAAAGGTTCTTGGAAAAGGATTCCATAACCTTGCGGTGGGTGTCGAGTACGTCTTTCGGCCCCGCCCACATGACGGTGATGGTGCCGGCCCTGGCGCCCGCCTGACCACCCGAAACCGGGGCATCGATATAAACGATGCCGGCGGGCCTAAGAATGCCATCGGCTTCCCGGGCGGCCTCGGGGCCGATGGTGGAAAGGTCGATGACCTGCTTGACCGTGATATCCTCCATCCCGGCCAGATTCCGGGCGACGTCTAGCGACGCCGGGCCGTCGGGGAGGCTGAGAAAAAGCGTTTCCGCGCTCGCCGCCAGGGCTTTGAGCGAGTCCACCGCGCTTGCTCCTGACGGCGCCCGTTCGACGGTGCCGGCCTTGTCATGGACGATAAGCGGAAACCCGCCTCCGGCGATGTTGGCGGCCATGGGGCCGCCCATCTGTCCCAAACCAGCGAACCCCAGGGAAGGGCCCAGGGAAGGGGACGTCATCACTCGACGCCTTCGGAATCCATGCGCGAGACGTCGATGCCTTCTTCCTGGAACACCTCGCGGGCGATGCGGAAGGCCTCGACCCCGGCCGGGACGCCGCAGTAGATGGCGATCTGAATCAGCACCTCGCGGATTTCGTCGATGCCGACGCCGTTGGTCAGCGCGCCGAGGAAGTGCAGCTTGAATTCATGCGGCCGGTTGAGGGCCGCCAGCATGCCGAGGTTGAGGATGCTGCGCTGCTGCTTGCTCAGCACGCCGCGGCCCCAGCTTCCGCCCCAGCAATATTCGGTGACCATATCCTGGAAATCCCTGTTGAAGTCGTCGGCCTTGGCGATGGCCGCGTCCACGTATTCGTCGCCCAGCACCTCCTTGCGGATGGATAGCCCTGTTTCGTATTGATCAGATGCCATGACCCGGCCCCTCCCTTTGTTGTCGACAAACGTTTAAAATATCGCGACCATCATTTCCGGCGGCGAGCAGGGTTTATTCATCGGCCTCGCCCGCCTAACAACTGATTTATCATCGGTGGCAGGACGTTCATAATCAACACCATATCCAGGGGAAACGCCCCGCGCCGTGGAACTCGGAAATTTTTTCGAAAAAGTGTTCGAAAGGGATGGTGTTGGTAATTGACAGAAGGCAAGCTGCCCCCTAGGTTTTTGCCTGCCAAGAAGAATACGGCCAAACACTAAGATCAAAAACAGCTTACACAGGGGGGATGGTGGCGACACTTCTCAGAATTGAGAACCTGAAGACTCAGTTTTTCACCTCCGCCGGCACTGTGAAAGCGGTCGACGGTATCACCTATAACGTCGACGAAGGCGAAACCGTGGCCCTGGTCGGAGAATCCGGCTGCGGCAAATCGGTCAGCGCGCTTTCGATCCTGCGCCTCATTCTGTGGCCGCCGGGAAAGATCGTCGACGGCAGCATCAATTTCGACGGCAAGGACCTTCTGTCCCTGGACGACGAAGCCATGCGCCACCTGCGCGGCAAGGATATCTCGATGGTGTTCCAGGAGCCGATGACGTCGCTCAATCCGGTTCTGTCAATTTGCGAGCAGTTGACGGAAACCCTAATCACCCATTTCCCGATTTCCAACCAGGAAGCGTCCAAGAAGGCACTGGAGCTCCTGGAAATGGTCGGCATCTCCGACCCGGAAAGACGGCTCGACCAATATCCCCATCACCTGTCGGGCGGCATGCGCCAGCGGGTAATGATCGCCATGGCGTTGAGCTGCGAACCGAAGCTGATTATCGCCGACGAGCCAACGACGGCGCTCGACGTCACCATCCAGGCGCAGATCCTGGAACTGATGAAGGATTTGACCAAGCGCCTCGGCGCGTCGCTGATCATCATCACCCATAACCTGGGTGTTGTCGCCAGGTACGCGGACCGGGTCAACGTCATGTACGCTGGCAGGATTATCGAAATGGGGACGGCCCAAGACATCTACCACAACCCCAGGCACCCCTATACGCTGGCGCTTCTGAAATCGGTGCCTCGGATGGATCTGCCGCGCCAGGACAAGCTCGATCCCATCGAGGGCCAGCCGCCGGACCTGACGCGGCTTGACGGCGGCTGCTCGTTCAGGCCCCGCTGTCGGTATGCCAAGGACAGTTGCGCTCATTCCTTCCCCGAATTGGAAGCGGTGGACGAAGGCCATTTCGTCGCCTGTTTCGAGAAGGATGATCTAAAAGAAAAGGAAAGGGTGGCTTCATGAGTCCGGAAGAAGGCGTAATGGCCTCGGAATCCAGCGCCCCCCGCCCCAAGGACGATGACATCCTGGTCGACGTCAGGGGGTTGAAGATGTATTTCCCGGTCACCGAGGGAGTCATCATCTCCCGCGTCGTCGCCGAGGTCAAAGCCGTCGATGGCGTTAGCTTTTTCATCAAGAGAGGGGAAACCCTCGGCTTGGTGGGTGAATCGGGATGTGGAAAGACGACCACGGGGCGCTGCATCCTGCAGCTCGAAACAGCCACGGCGGGCGAAATCCTCTACAACGGCAAGGACCTGACCAAGCTGACGCAGAAGGAAATGAGCCCGATCCGGGAAAAGATCCAGGTTATCTTCCAGGACCCCTTCAGCTCGCTGAACCCGCGCATGAAGATCGGCGATATCCTGGCCGAACCGATGGCGGTTCACAACATCATCACCGACAAGGAAGGGCGTGACAACCGGGTGCGGGAGCTGTTGTCGTTGTGCGGGCTCAATCCGAAGTTTGCCGACCGCTATCCCCATGAAATGAGCGGCGGCCAGCGCCAGCGCGTCGGCATCGCCCGGGCGCTCGCGCTCAATCCCGAATTCATCATCTGCGACGAGGCGGTTTCGGCCCTCGATGTGTCAATTCAGGCCCAGGTCATTAACCTTCTGGAAGACCTTCGCGACGAATTCGGGCTGACATATTTGTTTATTTCCCACGATCTCAGCGTCATTCGGCACCTTTGCCAACGCGTCGCGGTGATGTATCTGGGCCATATAGTTGAGCTTGCAGAGTGCGACGAGCTTTACGACAACCCCATTCACCCCTACACTCGTGCCTTGCTTGCCGCCGTCCCTATTCCGGATCCGGCGGTGGAGGCCAAAAGAGCGCACGAAGTCGTAAAAGGGGAGGTGCCGAGTCCAATCAATCCGCCGAGCGGTTGCGTCTTCCACCCCAGGTGTCCCCTGGCGGTGGGCGGCTGTTCGAAGGTAATTCCCGAGTTTCGGGAAATCAAACCGGGTCATTGGGTGGCCTGTACGGAAGTGTGATCATTCTGGGATGTTGGAATGTCGCATTGTTAAGAAACAGGGAAGCGGAGGATAAGCTTCTCGAATCACTGGGAAGGAGACACTAATGAGAAACGTCTACTCTAAATTGGCGCTTTCGTTCGCCCTGGGGACTGGTTTGGCCCTTGGCGCGGTCGGAACCGCCGGCCCCGCCCATGCGGTTAAGAAGGGCGGTATCTTGAACTTCGTGGTCGGCAGTAAGATTCCTTCTTACGACCTTCACCGCGAAACGACCTTCGGGGTGATTCACCCGATCCGGCCGCTCTACAGCCTTTTGATCCGGGTCAACCCCGAAAATCCGTCGTCGCCGACCGACTTTGTCTGCGACCTCTGCGAAGGGAGCGTTCCCAAGGGCACGGATGGGTTCAAAAAGTATACCTTCAAGATCCGCACGGGTGTGAAGTTCCACGACGGCACGCCGTTGACGTCGGCCGACATCGTCGCCACCTACCAGAAGATCATCTTCCCGCCGGAGGGCGTTCCTAGCGCCCGGAAAGCGTTCTTCAAGATGGTCGATTCGGTGACCGCGCCGGACGCGACGACCGTGGTCTTTAAGCTGAAGTTCCCGTCGGGCGCCTTCATTCCGGCGGTGGCGACACCGTTCAACATCGTTTATTCGAAGAAGGATCTGGATAAGCACGGCTTCAACTGGCACAAGAAGAACATCAACGGCACCGGTCCGTTCACCTTCGTGCAGCACCAGCCGGGATCGTTCGTCGAAGGCAAGAGGTACGACGGCTACCATCACAAGGGAAAACCCTATCTCGATGGGTACAAGGCGATCGCGGCTCCAAAGATGGCCATCCGCCTGCAGGCCATCCGCGGCGACCGGGCGTCTATCGAGTTCCGCGGCTTCCCGCCGAAGGCCCGTGACGACCTGGTGAAGGCGCTGGGCGACAAGATTACGGTCCAGGAAAGCGACTGGAACTGCGCCCTTTTCTACACCCCAAACCAGAAGCGCAAGCCCTTCAACGACGCGCGGGTGAAAAAGGCGTTGTCTCTAGCTGTCGACCGCTGGGGCGGGTCCAAGTACCTACAGCGGATCGCCATCGTCAAGACGGTGGGCGGGGTCGTATTCCCGAAACATCCGCTGGCGGCGACCAAGGCCGAACTATTGAAGCTCACCGGCTATGCCACCGACATGAAGGCCAGCCGCGCCCAGGCCAAGAAGCTTTTGGCCGAAGCCGGAGCCGGGGACCTGAAGTTGGACTTCTCCAACCGCGGCGTCGATCAGCCCTACAAGGTTGTCGGCACGTGGCTGGTCGGCCAGTGGAAGAAGGTCGGCATCACGGCCAAGCAGCGGGTTCAGCCCTCGGGCCCGTTCTATGCAACGCTTCGCAAGTCCAGCGACTTCGACATATCGATCGACTTCAACTGCCAGTCGGTGATCAACCCGATCGCCGACGTCAGTAAGTTCCTGGGCAGTGCCGGCAACAACTATGGCAATTACAAGGACCAGGTACTTGAGGACCTATATGACAAGCTGCTGCGCGCCGGGACGGAAAGTGAACAGCGGTCCATCATGCGTAAATTCGAGACCCGGGCCCTCAGCGACGAGGCCCATATGGGGGTTACGCTCTGGTGGTACAAGATCAACCCGCACCGTTCCTACGTGAAGGGCTGGAAGATCGCGCCGAGCCACTACTTGAACCAACATCTGGACAACGTCTGGCTGGACAGGTAGCGGCTACCGAATACCAATAACCGGACCCCGCCCACCGCTTTAACTGGAGGTGGGCGGGGGACTCGGCCAACCGTTATCACCCGTTATATGTATAAATATATTGTCAAGCGCATATTGCTGATGATCCCGACCCTTATTGGGGCGGCGGTACTCGTTTTTTTCCTTTTAAGGCTTATTCCCGGGGACATCTGCGAATTACGCCTCGCGGGGACCGGCCTCTATGCCGATCCGGCCGAGATTGAACTGTGCCGGAATAACCTGGGCCTCAACGACCACATCCTCGTTCAGTTTGCCGATTTTGTTATGGGGTTTTTCATTTTCGATCTCGGCGATTCCATGTGGACGGGTAAGCCCATCACCTTCGAGATTGGGCTGCGCTTCCAGTTGTCGTTGCAGGTCGCCTTCATGGCCACCTTCGTCGCCGTCATCATCTCAATCCCTTTGGGCGTCATCTCGGCGGTCAAACAGGACACCTGGATCGATTACGTGGTCCGGTCTTTCAGTATTTTAGGCATCGCTATTCCGTCTTTCTGGTTGGGCATCATGATCATCCTGGGGCTTTTGATCTTTACCCAGCATTGGTTAGGCGAACCGTGGATGCCGCCCATCGAATATGTGTCGCCGCTCGAAGACCTGGGCGGCAACCTTGCGCAGTTGATCTGGCCGGCGGTGGCCACGGGATACCGCTATTCGGCGGTCGCCACCCGCATGACCCGATCGGCGCTATTGGAAGTATTGCGCGAGGACTATATCCGCACCGCCCGCGCCAAGGGCCTGCTTGAGAAGATCGTCATCAACCGCCATGCGCTGAAGAACTCGCTGCTGCCGGTGGTAACCGTCATCGGCATCGAATTCGCCTTCTTGATGGGCGGGCTCGTCGTCACCGAACAGGTTTTCAACCTCAACGGCCTTGGCAAGCTGTTTGTCGAATCCGTGCTCAATAACGACTACTCCTTGACCCAGGCACTGGTCATGATCGTGGTCGCCGTGTTCGTGTTCACCAATTTAGTGGTCGATCTCTTCTACGCCTGGCTCGACCCCCGCATCCGCTACAGCTAAGGGAACGTCCGATGGTCGCCGTATCTGAAATCCGGGCTGAAAGTGGATTCGAAGACCTTGTCCAGAAAAAGCCTTGGCACCAAGTCACCCTCGAGTTAACCCGCAAATACCCGTTGGGCGTCTTCGGGGCAGTGGTTGTGGTGGTCATGATCTTGCTGGCGGTCTTCGCCAACGTCCTGTCGCCCTACGATCCGGAAGAGAACGCGTTTGAATTCATGCTGACGCCGCCAGGGGCAGACTTCTGGTTGGGCACCGACCAGTTCGGGCGCGACATCCTGACCCGCATCATCTACGGCGCCCGCACGGCGCTGTTCGTCGGCTTCTCCTGCGCCATGATCGGCGCCTGCATCGGATTGGTCCTGGGCGTCGCCAGCGCCTACTTCGGCGGCCGCTTCGACCTTATTTTCCAGCGCGTCATGGACGTCTTCATGGCTTTTCCGTTGATCATCATGGCCATGGCCGTGGTTTCGATCTTCGGCACCGGCACCCAGAACGTCATCATCGCCATCACCATTCCGTTTATTCCCCGCTGCGCCCGGGTGGTCCGGTCCAACGCCCTGGCCATTCGCGAAATTCCCTATGTCGACGCGGCCCGGGCGCTTGGCTATAGCCATACCCGGATCATCCTTCGCCACATGGTGCCCAACGTCATGGCGCCGTTTTTGATCATGCTCACCGCCTTCGTCGGACAGGCAATCCTGTTGGAGGCGTCGTTGAGTTACTTAGGCTTGGGCGTCCAGGAGCCGACGCCGGCCTGGGGCCTGATGCTGCAGGGCGGGGCCGAGGAATATGCCGAAAGCGCGCCGTGGGTGGCGGTCTGGCCCGGCATCGCCATCAGCCTCGCCGTGTTCGGATTCAACCTGTTCGGCGATGCCTTGCGTGACGCGCTCGATCCGAAACTGCGCCAGATATAACCGCCGCTTTCACGGAATCCCCAATCGCAACGACGGCCTTTTAGACTGGGCGCGTTTCCGCGTCCGCGTAAAGGTTGGCGAAGCGTTCGCTCATCGCCGCCTCGTGGGCGGCGACGGCATCGGGGGTCATGTCGGCCGTTGGCCGGGGTTCCGGGTCGAAGTGGCCGAAATCGTCCCGGCCGCGGACCAGAGTCGCCGAGGTGCGGCCTTCGGTCTGGCGGACGTGGGGTGGGATGCAACGGATGGCGATGCCGACCCGGCGCTCACCGGTTTCGTTGGCCGACGAGGCATGGGCCAGGCGCACGTCATGCAACGACATCTCGCCCCGGGTCAAGGGCGCCGGAACGGCTCGGCTTTCGTCCATGTCCAGGGACTGGCCCCGGGTCAGCAGGTTGTTTTCATCGAAGGTGTCATGATGGGCCAACTGCCCCCGGGTATGGCTGCCGGGGATGAACTTCATCGCCCCGCTTCCCACCGGCACGTCCGACAACGCCACCCAGGCGGTGACCAGGTCGGGTGGTTCCAGCCCCCAGTAGGTCGAATCCTGGTGCCAGGAGACGAAGGCCGGGTCCCGGGGGTCCTTGATGAACAGGTTCGTGCCCCAGACCAGGATGTCGGGGCCGATGACGTCCTCGACCGCTTCCAGGATCGCCTCGTTGCGGACCAGGTCGGCGAACCCGGTGAACAGCAGATGCACCTTCTGGCGCATTTTCTGGGGCAGGGGGCCGTGTTCGGCCTCGTGGTCGGCGAGCCGCCGGTAAAGCGCCGCCGCCTCAATGGCGCCGATCGCCGGCACCGGGAAAAGGAACCCGTCGCGTTGGAAACGACTGAGATCGGACTCGGAAAGCGCCTTCGCCATGGCTCAGCCTATCCGAAGGCGGCGGCATTGGGCAAACCCGGAACAGGTGGTATCCTGGCGCTTGGAAGGGAAAATCCGTGAACGCCAACGACGCAAAAAAACGCATCGCCCTCCTGGGCATGCACCTGGAAAGCAACGCCTTCGCTCCCGTCTGCGAGGAAGCGTCTTTCCGGCTGCTGTGTTACCTGACCGGCGACGACATCCTGGCCGACCTGAGCAAGGACAACCCCATTCAGCCGGCCGAAATTTCCGGTTTCGTGGATGAAATGGACCGTACCGCAATCCCGTGGGAGCCGGTGCCGATCCTGGTCACGTGCTCGGAACCCAGCGGCCCCTGCGAGCAGGGGTTCTTCGACGCCACCATGGGCGAGATGCGCCGCCGCCTCACCGACGCCGGGCCGCTGGACGGGGTTTTTTTCAGCGCCCACGGCGGCATGACGGCGACCGTTTCCGACGACCCCGACGGCGAGCTTTTCGAGATGGCGCGGTCCGTGGTCGGCCCGGGTGTGCCGTTGGTGGCGACGCTGGACCTGCACGCCAACATTTCCGGCACCATGGTCGAACAGACGGACGTGCTGATTTCCTACATCACCAATCCCCACGTCGATCAGTACGAACGCGCCCAGGAAGCGGCCCGGGTGATGGCCGAGATGTTCGAGGGCATGAAGCCGCAGGCCGCCTTCATCCGCCTGCCCATCGTCGCCCCGACGGTGACCATGCTCACCGCCCGGGGGCCCTATGCGGACCTGATAAATTACGGCCAGCAGGCGAAAGGCGACGCCATCGTCAATGTCTCGGTGGTCGGCGGCTTCGCTTTCAGCGACCTTGCCAAGAACGGCCTCGCCGTCATCGTCACCGCGCGTAGCGACCTAGCTGCCGCCCGCGGCCTGGCCGAGGACATCGCCCGCCGCGCCTGGGACATGCGCGAACGTTTCCAGAAACCGCTGACGTCCCTCGACGACGCGGTGGCCGAGGCGGTCAGGAACGGCGAAGACGAAACCCGCCCGGCCCTGATCTTTGCCGACGTCGCCGACAATCCCGGCGGCGGGGGCGGCGGCAATACCACCTGGATTCTGAGCGCGCTCCATGACGCCGGGGCGTTTGGCGTGCTGCTCGGGGTCTTTTTCGATCCGGCCTTGGCCGGGGAAGCTAATAAGCGGGGCGAAGGCGCATCCTTCGACGCCACCTTCAACGCCGCCGACGAAACCGAATATTCAAAAAAGTTTGAGGCCCCGGCGAAGGTCCTGGCCCTTTCCGACGGTGAGTGCGTCGGCCGCCGCGGCCTTTGGGGCGGCCGGGCCTTGAGCCTCGGGCCGACGGCGCTGCTGGACCTGGACGGCCGGATCAAGGTCGTCGTCGTCTCCAACCGCAAGCAATGCGCGGATCCGGTGTTTTTCGAGATGTTCGGGCTCGACATTGCCGAGGCGCGCACCGTGGTGGTCAAGTCGCGGGGCCATTTCCGTGCCGGTTTCGACGAATTCTTCGATGACGACCGAGTCATCGAGGTCGACGCCCCCGGCCTGACGTCGCCGGTGCTGTCGCGGTTCGATTTCAACAACCTGCCGCGCCCGGTCTTCCCGTTGGATCAGGACGCCCAATGGGCCGGGCCCGAATGGGATTAAGAGGGGGGATTAGTGGCGTGGTGACAAACGGTATCGCCGGGGCTATGCTTGCCGGCGACGGAGAGAATTGCCTATGCGTACCGGTCTTTGTCTTGTGGCTCTGATGGCGGCCTTGGTCTTTGGCGACGACGCCCGGGCCGAGGGAGAGCCGGTGATTGATGATCAGCTAACCGTCGAAATGCGGGGCATCGTCGGCGAAGCCTGCTTCGGCGACCGCTACGAGACCGATAACGACATCAACGAGGGCAACAGGATCTCCGAAGAGGAAATCCTCCGTCTGATCAACCCGCTCCGCTCCTAATCCCGTCATGACCCGAGGTCCCTTCCGGTCGCTGTTGTTCGCGCCCGGCAACCATCCGCGCAAGGCGAAAAAGGTCTTCGGCGCCGGCGCCGACGCGGCGATCCTGGACCTCGAAGACGCCGTTCCCCTGGCCGAAAAGCCGGCCACCCGGGCCGCCGTCGTCGAAGCCCTGAAACGGCCGCGGGACGGCCTTGGCTATGTCCGCGTCAATGCCTTCGACACCGAATTCTGCCAAGGCGACTTGGCGCAAGTGGTCGGCCCATGGCTGGACGGGATCGTGCTGCCCAAGGCCGAGACGGCGGCCGAGCTGCAATCCGCCGATAACCAGGTGGCGAAGCTGGAGAGCGATCAAGACATGGAGCCCGGCGCCATCGACATCGTGCCGATCATCGAAACGGCGAAGGGACTGGCCGCCGTCTCGGACATCGCCGGATGCGGCTCGCGGGTCCGGCGGCTCAGCTTCGGCGCCGTCGATTTCGCCAAGGATATGCGCATGCGCCTGACCCTGGACGAATGGGAGCTGACCCCGGCCCGGGCCGCCATCGCGCTGGCGTCGCGGGTGGCCCGGCTTGATGCGCCCCTGGATACGGTGTGGGTGCATTACCGGGACAAGGTCGGCTTGAAGGAATCCGCCGGCCGGGTCCGCGACTTAGGCTTCCAGGGCAAGTTCTGCATCCATCCCGGCCAGGTGGCGGTCGTCAACGAAGCCTTCACCCCCAGCGGCGAAGAAGTGGCGAAGGCGGAAAACATCATCGCCGCCTTCGAGGAAGCCGAAGCCGCCGGGTCGGCCTCCATCGTCGTCGACGGCTTTTTCGTCGATTATCCGGTCGTCGATCAGGCCCGGCGCACGCTGGAATTAGTGAAAATGATCGGAGGATGAGATGACGGCCTTTACCGTACAGGGCATCGATCATGTGGTCCTTCGTGTTGTTGACGTGGAAGGCGTGATCCGGTTTTACCAAGACGTCCTGGGATGCGCGGTGGAGCGCCGCAAGGACGATTTGGGCCTGATTCAGCTTCGGGCTGGCCGCTCGCTGATTGATCTTGTCGATGTTAACGGCGAACTGGGCCAAAAAGGCGGCGCCGCGCCGGGTGCCGAAGCCCGCAACATGGACCACTTTTGCCTGCGGATCGATCCCTTCGACGAAGCCCAAATCCGCGCCCATCTCCGGGCGCACGGGATAGAGGCGGGAGACTTGGCGACCCGCTATGGGGCCGAGGGAGACGGACCGTCTCTCTATATCCAAGACCCGGAGGGCAACACGGTGGAGCTCAAGGGACCGCCGGACAACTGACCGCCTCTCTTAACCGCTTCCTTAGCCGCCTCCCTAACCGCCCAAATACATGCCGCCGTTGACGTGCAGGGTCTGGCCGGTGATGTAGGCGGCCTCGGGCTGGCACAGATAGCGGATCATGGAGGCGATCTCGTCGGTTTCGCCCATGCGGGCCACCGGCGGGTTGACCTTCAACGCCGGGCGTTTGCCGGCCGAGGCCGGGCGCTCGGTGTTGATGAAGCCGGGCGATACGCAGTTGACGGTGATGTTGTGTTGGGCCAGTTCCACCGCCAGGCCCCGGGTGAAACCGACCAGCCCCGATTTGGCGACCAGGTTATGCACCCGCCCCGGCGTGCCGATGTGCCATGAAATGCCGCCGAGGGTCACGATCCGGCCCCAGCTTTTCTCGATCATCGATAAAACCGCCGCCTGGGCCAAAAAGAACGATCCGTCCAGCGATATGTCGATGACCCGGCGCCATTCCTCGTAGGTCATCTCGGTAAACGGCTTCTGGCTGCGGGCCGAGGCGTTGCAGACCAGGATATTGACGCTGCCGAAGGCGCCGATGGCCGCATCAATCATTTTCTTCACCGCCTTACGGTCGGTGACGTCGGCCATGTGGACGATGGCCTCGCCGCCGGCCGACGCGATCTCTTCGGCGACCGTTTCGGCGGCCTCCGTATCCTGAACCGCGTTGACGACGATATTGGCGCCGTCCGCCGCCAGCGCCAGCGCCGTCGCGCGGCCAATGTTGCGGGCCGATCCGGTGATAAGGGCGGTCTTCCCCTCCAGGCTGCCCGGTTTCTTCTTGGCGATTTCGGTGTCCTCTCTTTATGACCCGGTAAAGCGGGGCGGGCGTTTCTCGACGAAGGCGGTGACTCCCTCTTTGAAATCCTCGGTCACGGTGCAATTGGCGAATGCGGCGGTTTCGGCCGCTAGTTGTTCCTCCAGCGACCGGGTGAGCGACCCGTTCAACAGCGCCTTGGTCTCGGCATAGGCCCGCACCGGGCCTTCGGCCAGGCGCTTGGCCAGTTTATCGGTTTCCGCCTGCAATTCCGATGCCGGCACCAGGCGGTTGACGAGGCCGCACCGGAACGCCTCCGCCGCGTCGAAGCGGTCCCCCAGAAGCGCGATCTCGGATGCCTTCTTCAGCCCCACCGTCCTCGGCAGGGCAAACGTGGACCCGGCATCAGGGGCAGTGCCCAGGTGGCAATAGGCGAGCGTGTAGAACGAATCGTCCGCTGCCAGCACCATGTCGCAGGCCAGCATCAGGCTGAACCCGGCCCCGGCAACGGCGCCCTGGACGCTGCCGAGGACCGGCTTCGGCATCTGCCTGAAATCGGCGATGAAACCGTGGACGATGGTCAGCATTTCGTCGAAATGGGCGCGGATGGCCGCCTCGTCCGGGTTTTCGTCGAGCAGCGCCTTGAACCCCTTGACGTCGCCGCCGGCCATGAAGTGATCGCCGGCACCCTGGATGACGGCGACCCGGACCGCCTTGTCCGCCTTGATCTCTGCCGCCACCTGCTTCAGCGCCCGGGCCATGTCCGGGTTGATGGCGTTGAGCGACTTCGGCCGGTTCAGCGTAATGCGGCAGATGGCGTCGGTGGTTTCGACCACAAGGGTATCGTTGGGCGAGGAGGCCATCGGTGAGTTCTTCCCCCTGGGTAACGGGTCATTTAATCTTCGGTTGGCTCTAGGTTACCCTAAGGTCGGCTTTTGACCAATGCCCCCGGGCAGCGAATGGGAACAAAATTGGCGCACCCCCGAATCCAGCTTATTCACGCGGTGACCGTGGCCCAGGGGCCGATCCACGGCGCCTTCGCGCGGCTATGGCCCGAGGCCCGGATCGTCGACCTGACGGAGGCCTCGCTGGCCACCGATCTGGCCGAGGCGGGGGAATTGACCGATGCGTTCACGGACCGCATGGCGGCGTTAATCCACTTTGGCGTCGAAACTGGAGCAGACGGGGTGCTGTTCACCTGTTCGGCCTTCGGCGCCGCCATCGAGGCGGCCCGCGAAAGCATCGAAATCCCGGTGTTGAAGCCCGACGAGGCTATGATCGAGGCGGCGCTTGCCCAGGGGGCGTCAGAGGGTTCGCGCATCGGCGGGCTGGCCACCTTCACACCTACCATCGCGTCCCTTGCCGGCGAGTTGGACGTCGCCGCCGAGGCCCGGGGGCTTAAACCCGACATCGACCTGCGCCACGTGCCTGGCGCCCTGGAGGCGTTGCGGGACAGCCGCGAAGACGAACACGACCGGCTGATCGCCGAAGCGGCGGCGGAAATGACCGATGTCGATGTCCTGATACTGGCGCAGTTCTCGATGTCCGGCGCCCGGGACGCCATTGCCGAGGTTCCCGGCCGGCCGGTGTTGACGGCCCCGAATGAGGCGGTGAAGAGGCTGCGCCGTCTGCTGGAAGAAACCTGAAGCCCGCTTATTCCCCAGGCGTCTCCGGCACCACCGATTTGGCGATCCCTTCGTCCAAGGCTTCGTAATCGTAATAACCGATGGTCTCGTAAAGCTCGGCCCGACTCGGCATCTTGTCGATCAGTGCCTCGGCGCCGCCGTGGTCGCGGATATGCGCGTAAAGTTCCTGCATCGCCCCCGCCGCCACTCGCATCGACGTCGCCGGCCAGATGACGATGTCATAGCCCATGTCCTGGAACTGCTCGGCGGTGAAATAGGGCGTGCGGCCGAATTCGGTCATGTTGGCCATCTTCGGCCCGGGGACGGAATCGGCGAAGGTGCGAAAGTCAACTTCGGACGGCAGCGCGTCGGGGAACACCACGTCGGCACCGGCCTCTTTGTAAAGGTTCGCCCGCGCAATCGCGCCCTCCAGGCCCTCGACGGCGGCGGCGTCGGTGCGGGCGATGATCCGCAGGTGGGATCGTCCCTTGACGGCGGCGCTGATCTTGGCCGCCGCGTCCTCGGGCGGGATCAGGCGCTTGTCGTTTAAATGGCCGCATTTTTTCGCCACCACCTGGTCCTCGATGTGCACGGCCCCGGCCCCGGCGTGCTCCAGTTCCTTCACCGTGCGCATGACGTTCAATACCTCGCCGTAGCCGGTGTCGCCGTCGACGATCAGCGGCAGGTCCGTGGAGCGCGACACCTGGCGGGTGATGAAGCAAAGCTCCTCGATGGTCATAACGCCCAAGTCGGGCAGGCCCAACGTCGCCGTCACCGCGCCGCCGGAAATGTAGAGCGCCTCGAACCCCGCTTCTTTGGCCAGCATGCCGGCCAGCCCGTTGTGCGCCCCCGGCACGCCGAGGATTTCGGGCCTGTCGATCAGCGCTTGCAGCCTTTCGCCCGCCGGGGGCGTGTCGCGGCCGTTTCCTTCCAACCAAGTCATGGTTTTGCTCCTCAATTCTCAATGCGGCGCAATTGTATACAATGTGCCGGCGTATTACCCTACAATTGAGCCACAAAACAAAAATAAAGGACACCCGGATGAGCGAAATCCTGACCGAGCCCGTCACCGGACCGTCGGCGTGGACCCCCGCCGAACTTGCCGCCGACGACGGCTGGATTTATCCCTTGGGTGCGGCCGAAATCGCCGAGTTGGAAGCCGCCGTCGAAGAGGTCGGCGAAAAGGGATTGGAGCTTTATGAGTTCGGGGCCATTGACTTCCCGCTGCCGACCCTTTCCGCGACCATGGGCGACATTGCCGAACAGCTTGAAAACGGACGTGGCTGCGCCCTGATCCGGGGGCTCGACACCGGGCGCTACGACGAACAGACCCTGAAGACCCTCTATTGGGGCATCGGCGTCCATCTGGGCACGCCGATCTCGCAGAACGCCCGCGGCCAGTTAATCGCCCACGTCAGCGACACCGGCGTCGATTACCAATCCAACAACGTACGCGGCTACACCACCAATGCCCACATCTCGCCCCATTGCGATCCCGCCGACACCGTCGGGCTGCTTTGCGCCCAGCCGGCGAAAAAGGGCGGCGGAAGCCAGATCACCAGCGCCATGACCATCCATAACGAGATTTTGGCTACTCATCCCGAATACCTGGAGCCGCTCGCGGCGGGATTTCATTTCGATTTGCGTGGCGAAGGCTCGACCGGCGATCCGGACGAGGTGACCTTCAACCGGGTCCCGGTGTTCAGCTACTTCGACGGCCGGCTGAGCTGCCGCTTCAACGTCAAGACCATCAAGGACGGCATGGTCAAGGCGGGCGAGCCGTTGCAGGGGCTGGCCCTGAAAGCCGTCGAGGCGGTGGCCGAACTGGCCCATCGCCCCGACATCCGCTATGACATGGATTTTCAGCAGGGCGACATCCAGATCCTCAACAACTATTCCATTCTTCACGCCCGCGGCGGCTTCGAGGACCACCCGGAGCACGAACGCCGGCGCAACTTGCTCAGGCTGTGGGTCAACCTCCACAACGGCCGCAAGCTGGAGCCCCGGTTCGCCGACCGCCTCAACACCGGCCCCCGGGGCGGGGTCTTCGTCACCGACGCGGCCTGACAACCGATTGAACCGGGCCCCCCGAGGAACGCCATGACCACCCGCATTGCCATCCTTGACGATTACCAGAACGCCGCCCTCGGCGCCGCCGATTGGGACAGCCTGGGCTCGGACGCCGAGATCGAGGTGTTCAACGACTATATCGAAGGCGAAGATGCCGTCGCCGGGGCCCTGCAAGGCTTCGACGTCGTTGTCGGCATGCGCGAACGGACCCCGTTCCCGAAGTCCCTGATCGACAGGCTGCCGGACTTGAAGCTCCTGATTACCACCGGCATGCGGAATCTGTCGTTCGACTTAGGAGCCGCCCGCGAGCGCGGCGTCGTCGTCTCGGGAACGTCCATGCTGGGCTATCCGGCAGCCGAACACGCCTTGGCGCTGATCTTTGCCCTGTTCAAGAAAATTCCCCAAGAACACCGCACCATGCACGAAGGCGGCTGGCAGGGCGCTGTTTCCGAGGGCATGAACGGCAAGACACTGGGCATCCTCGGCCTCGGCAAGCTCGGCGCCCAGGTGGCCAAGGTCGGCCTCGCGCTCGGCATGAACGTCATCGCCTGGAGCCAGAACCTGACCGGGGAACGCTGCGCCGATGTCGGCGTGACGCCCGTCGGCAAGGACACCCTGTTCGCCGAGTCCGACGTGATCTCCGTCCACCTGGTGCTGAGCGACCGGACTAAGGCGCTGATCGGCAAGCCGGAATTAACCTTAATGAAATCGAGCGCCTATCTGGTCAACACGTCCCGCGGCCCCATCGTCGAAGAGTCGGCGCTCATCGAGGCGTTGGCCAACAACACCATCGCCGGCGCCGGGATCGACGTCTACGACACCGAGCCCCTGCCCAAGGACCATCCCCTGCGCGACCTTGACAACGCGTTGCTGACCGGCCACACCGGCTACGTGGTCAAGGAACTTTACGCCGTGGCCTATGGCGAGGCGTTGGAGAACATCCAGGCGTGGCTCGCGGGCGAGCCGGTCCGGGTCCTGAACGCGGAATAACCCATTGTGAGCGATCCCATTCTGCAAACCATCGACGGCCCCATCGCCACCGTGGTCCTCAACAACCCGGACAAGATGAACGCCCTGACGCTGGACGCCTGGGCCGGGCTCGGCCGGGTGATTGCGGCGCTGTCAGAAAACACTGACCTTCGTTGCGTCGTCATCCGGGGCGCCGGCGACAAGGCCTTTTGCGCCGGCGCCGATATCGCCGATTTCGTCGAAAACCGCGCCGACGCGGCGCAGGCCCGGGACTACGGCGCCGTCGTTGCCGAAACCCTGAACGCGCTCGTCGGATGCCTGCATCCGACGGTGGCCGTCATCCAGGGGGCGTGCACCGGCGGCGGGCTGGAAATCGCGTGCTGCTGCGATATCCGCATCGCCAATGCGTCGTCGCGCTTCGGCGTTCCCATCAACCGCCTCGGCCATGCCTTCGCCTATCCGGAAATGGCGCCGGTGGCGGCGGCGGTGGGCCGGAGGATGGTGCTGGAACTACTGCTGGAAGGGCGGATCATGGACTCAGACGAAGCCGAGCGTTGCGGCCTCGTCAACCGGGTGGTGGCGGATAAGGATTTGGACGCCGAAGCCGAGGCGACGGCGGGCCGCATCGCCGAAGGCGCGCCCCTGGCCAACCGGGCGACGAAGAAGTTCCTCAACCGCCTTTTGGACCCCACGCCCTTGACCCGGGAGGAACTGGACGAAGCTTATGAACTTTGCGATTCCGAAGACTACGCCGAAGGCATGCGCGCCTTCCTGGCTAAGGAGAAACCCGACTTCAAGGGGCGCTAGTGGGCGGCGGTTGCCAAGGCCCCGGTTTAGGGGTCTGATAGGCACGACAAGCCGGGAAAAATCCCGCCAATCGGGAGGAAAACAGCCATGAGCCAAGCCGACAAACTGCGCAAGCTGCTGGCCGATCCAGGGGTGCTGGTGTTGCCCGGCTGTTTCGACGCCATGTCGGCGCGGCTAATCGAACGCGCCGGTTATCCGGGCGCCTTCATGGGCGGTTTCGCCGTTTCGGCGTCGCGCATCGCCATGCCCGACACAGGCCTGATCTCGTACTCGGAAATGGTCGATCAGGGCCGCAACATCTGCGCCGCGGTCGATTTTCCGGTCATCGGCGACGGCGACACCGGGTATGGGAACGCCGTCAACGTCCAGCGCACGGTGCAGGGCTATGCCCAGGCCGGGTTCGCCTGCGTCATGATCGAGGACCAGGTGGCGCCGAAGAAATGCGGCCACACCCAGGGCAAACAGATCGTCGGCCGTGACGAGGCGTTCGGCCGCGTCCAGGCTGGCGTCGACGCCCGCAACGGCGGTTCCGACATCCTTATCATGGCGCGCACCGACGCCAACGCCACCGACGGCATGGACGAGGCGATCCAGCGTTGCCAGGCCTTCGCCGATATTGGCGCCGACATCACGTTTCTCGAAGCGCCCCGGGACGAGGACGAGATGAAACGCTATTGCGACGACGTGGAAGGGCCGAAGATGGCCAACATGGTCGAGCAGGGCGACACGCCGTTCCTTGAGCCCAAAAAGCTGGCCGACATCGGCTACAAGATCATCATCTACCCGATCTCGCTGATGTTGGCGGGGCTGCGGGCGATGGAGGAATCGCTCAAATCCATGCAGGGAGGCAAGCACCCGGATGCGCTCGCCGAATTTTCGCACCTGCGCGACGTCGTCGGCTTCCCCGATTACTACGACAAGGAAAAGAAATACGCCGCCGATTGAAAAAAGAACCCTTAATACCAAGGAACGACAACCATGACCGCAATTACGCGCCGGATTTCCGAATTCGCCGCCGGCATTTCCTTCGATAAGGTGCCGACGGAGGTCATCGAGCGCACCGGGATGCTGTTGATGGACAGCGTCGGTATTGCGCTGCGCGCGCGGCACGACGCCGAATCGACGCCGGGCCTAGTCAAGGCCGCCATGCGCCTCGGCCTCGACGGCGGCGCTTGCATCGCCATCGGCGAACGCCGCGGCTTTACCCCCCAGGGCGCGGCGCTGGTCAACGGCACGTTGATCCATTCGCTCGATTTCGACGACACCCACGCGCGCGCGTCGCTGCATACCAGCGCCCCCATCGTGCCGGCGGCGCTGGCGGCGGCCGAGATGGCCGGCGTCGACGGCGAGGAACTTGTCCCCGCCATCATCGCCGGATACGAGATCCAGACCCGCCTCAGCATGGCGCTGGGGCCTGCCGAACATTACGACCGGGGCTTCCACCCGACGGCCACCTGCGGCGTCTTCGGTGCCGCGGCGGCGGCGGGCAAGGTGTTCTGCCTCGACGCCGACGCCATGGCGCTCGCCTTCGGCATTGCCCTGAGCCAGTCCGCCGGTTCCATGCAGTTCCTTCTCGATGGCGCCTGGACCAAGCGTTTCCATGTCGGCCACGCGGCCATGTGCGGCCTGATGGCGGCGACGCTGGCGCACGAAGGGTTTCGTGGCGCTGCCGACCCCTTCGAGGGCAAGGCCGGGTTCTTCCACGCCTATGCCCCCGACCCGGACCCCGAAAAGGCGCTCAAAGGATTGGGCGAGGTGTGGGAGACCATGGAAACGGCGGTCAAGCCCTATCCCAGTTGCCGCTACAGCCACGCCGCCATGGATGCGTTGATCGAGCTGCGCGCCGCCAACGACATCAAACCCGAGGATGTGAAATCGGTGGAAATCGGCCTGCCGGAAACTGGATGGAAGATTATCGGCGACCCGGAACAGGCCAAGCACGCGCCCCTGGGTATCGTCGATGGGCAGTTCTCGATGCCGTTCTGCGCCGCCGTGACGCTGCGCGAAGGAGGGATGGTCTGGGACGATTACGCCAGGCACATTGGCGACGAGGAGACCCTGGATCTGTGCCGCCGCGTCCATACGGCTCCTGATCCCAAGGCCGAGGCCGAGTTTCCCAATAACCTGAGCGCCGTCGCCCGCGTCAAGACAACGAAGGGCGATTACGAGGCCTTCGTCGCCGTGCCCAAGGGAGAGCCCGGCAACTTCCTTAAGCCCGAAGAACTGCGGGCCAAGTTCGACGGGCTTGTCGGGCCGTACCTGCCGCCGGCCCGGGTCGACGAATTGGCGTCGCGGCTTTTGGCCATTCATAAGGAAGACGACATTAACGAAGTGCTGCGCCTGACCCGGCCCGTTTCAGTCGAGGTCCCGGGCGAGCTCGTGGCCGCCGGCGAGTAGGAGGAAACTAAGGTTATGGTCGCAGAAGCCAAGGAAGTTGGGAAAAACCGCACCCGCGAGTCCTACGGGCGTTATCTGGAGGATTTCAAGGTCGGTGACGTCTATGAACACCGCCCAGGCCGTACCATCACCGAATCTGACAACACCTGGTTTACCTTACTCACCATGAACCAGCACCCGGTCCACTTCGACAAAGCTTACGCGGCCAAGGGCGAATTCAAGAAGCCGCTGGTCAATTCGGCGCTGACGCTTTCCATCGTCGCCGGGATGAGCGTATCGGACGTCAGCCAGAAGGCCATCGCCAACCTCGGCTGGGACAAAATCAGGCTGACGGCGCCGGTGTTCGTCGGCGACACCATCTATGCCGAATCCGAGGTTTTGGCGGTGCGCGAAAGCAAGTCGCGCCCGACCCAGGGTATCGTCACCGTCAAGACCACCGGCACCACCGA
>Ga0207966_1000161_pt1 | contig 38024 bp, 44 predicted proteins | sample Knorr_S23_td_NAD_FD_185611 | JGI IMG/M metagenome (GOLD analysis project Ga0207966, IMG submission 185611) | Marine microbial communities from Southern Atlantic Ocean transect - Knorr_S23_td_NADW_ad_2500m_LV_B (SPAdes) (version 2) | ecosystem: Environmental > Aquatic > Marine > Oceanic | place...
AAAGAGCAGCAGCTACCAAGAGCATATATCGAATATATCGTGTGTTATTTTTTCTAGATTGACTCAAACAAATCACTCCAATATATTAGAATATCTTTTTAAAACCAATGAGCAAGTAATTAAGGTAATAATAAGCAAAACAATAGCCATAGCTGTAATCTGAGCTATAGGAAAGTCATATAGAGTAGATGAAAACATTTTCCACATCAGTACACTAACTGTATCAACAGGCGCACCAAGAACAGAATCTTGACCAAGCCAAAAACTCCAAGCATATGGAACTTCAAACATTCTGAATGCATCTGCAATTCTCAGAAGCAGAGTTACAACTATAATGGGAGAAGTTATAATAGCAGGAAAAGTAATTTTTTTAAACTTTGTCCATGACGAAGAACCCATTACATCAGCAGCTTCATAGAGTTCCTTTGGAATAGTGCTTATTATAGCAACAGTTACAAGCATAAATAAAGGAGCCCAAATATATGCATCAGAAATCATAATTAAAGAATAATAGACAACAGGCAAAGATGTATCAACATAGACTCCAAGAGATAAACCGTAATAAAGCAGAGTATTGAGATCGTCAAAAACAGAATTAGGGGACCAGAGAATGCCAGTAACAATTGGAGCAATAGCTATTGGAATAATAAAAATTGATGAAAATACACGTTTACTTCTTGATCCAGAATTGGTTACAAGTAATGCAAGAAATATACCTGCAGCTAGCTCAAGCAATACAGAACCAATTACCAAAAAGAGAGTTACTTGAATAGCACGCCAAAAAATAGAATCAGTTAATAAAGCAATATAATTATGAAAGCCAACAGGACGCATAGATGGGTTAAATAAAGAAAATTCTGACAAACTAAGGAGAAATGATTGTAAAACAGGACCTATTCCTACTAAAAAAATAATAAATAAACTAGGAATTAAAAACACATATGGTATTTTCATAAAATCACTTCATAGAATTTCCATTTGCATTAAACAAACGAATATCTCCAACATTGAAATCAATAAATATTTTATCACCTATCGATAAATCAGCAGTATCAAACACTTTGATTTTTATTAGTTCGTCTTCGATATTTACAGTAATTATTTTACTATCACCAAGATATTCAAAAAACAATATAGTGCCATGAAGTTTTCCTCCTTGTTTTGCAACAGTTATATTTTCAGGTCGCAATCCCATAACAATAGATCCAGATAAAGAATTGTTGAAATCAATCTTTTGAGAACCAATATTTAACAGATTACTATCTGCCTGAACTTTAATTAAATTCATCGGCGGAGAACCAATAAATGAACCAATCCAAGAATGTGTAGGATTATTATAAATCTCTTCAGGGGTTCCTACTTGGATGACTTTACCGTCTTTAATTATAGCAATTCTATCAGCCATAGTCATTGCTTCAGTCTGATCATGAGTAACATAAACAGTAGTTACTTGTAATTTATCACGTAGTTTCTTAATTTCTGTACGTAATTCAGCACGTAATGCTGCATCAAGATTAGATAACGGTTCGTCCATTAAGAAAACTTTAGGTTGTTTTATAATTGCACGGCCAAGAGCTACACGTTGTTGTTCACCACCACTAAGTTCAGATGGTTTTCTTTCTAAAAGATCTTCTATCTTTAACAAAGAGGAAATTCGTTTAACTTCATTATTAACATCTAATTTATTATTTTCAGAAGCGACTAAAGGAAAAGCTATATTATCAAAAACAGTCATATTAGGAAATAAGGCAAAATTTTGAAATACCATAGAAACATCACGATTACGAGGCGGTACTTCTTTCATATTTTTAGAATTGAAAAATACATCTCCAGATGTAGGTTCTTCAAGACCTGCAATTAAACGTAATAAAGATGATTTTCCACTTCCGGATGGTCCCAAAATAACTAAAAATTCTTTATCATTAATTTCGAGATTTACATCACTAACTGCAAATATTTTATTATTAAATGATTTCGAGAGTAATTTTAAACTAATTGATGTCATCTATAAAAAAAAAGTTGATATAGCAATTAATAAATATTTCCTAAAAATTAATAATATAATATATTCGTCAAGAACATTAATTAAAATAAATACGAATTAAAAGAGTTGAAAGAAATATTTAGTTAGTCGGTCCATTCAGCATTAATTTCTTTAACTACACCAGCAGCAATAGTTGTACCCATATCACGTAAAGCAAATCTTCCTAATTCAGGAAATTCTTTGAATGTTTCAATACATAAAGGACGTAATGGTTGAATTTTTACAATTGCAGCATCACCTGTTTTCAAAGATTTTGGTTTCTCTTCAAGAGGTGCACCTGTTCGTGGATCTAATTTAGAAATAAGCTCTGTAATTGTAGCTGCAGCTTGTGCTGTATGTGCATGTATTACAGGAGTATAACCAGGTGCTATTGCAGTAGGATGGTGAACAACTATTATTTGTGCCGTCATCTCCTTAACTACTGTAGCTGGATTATCTTTAGAACCAATTACATCTCCGCGTCTAATTGTACCTTTATCAATACCACGTAAATTAAACCCAATATTGTCTCCTGCCTTTGCTTCCTGAATTGGAGTGTGATGAGTTTCTATAGATTTGACTTCAGCAAGATGATTCCCAGGCATGATTGAAACTGTATCGCCCACTTTAAATGTTCCAGTTTCAACACGTCCAACGGGAACAGTTCCTACACCAGTAATAGAATATACATCCTGCAAAGGTAAACGTAAAGGTTTATCAACAGGAGGAGCTTCAATTTCAAAAGAATCAAGGGCTTCATATATTGTTGGTCCTTTATGCCAACCCAAATTACCTTTATCAATTAAGTTATCGCCCTTCCAACCAGAAACTGGCAATATTGGAGTTTTGTCAATAGAAAAACCAACTTGTTTTAATAAACCAGATACCTGAGATTTAACTTCGTTAAATCGTTCTTCAGAATACTTAACTTGAGAATCATCCATTTTATTAAGAGCAATTATCATTTGTTTAACACCGAGAGTTTTTAATAAAAAGCAATGCTCTCTTGATTGTCCACCAACACCAATAGCAATTTCGGTTTCACCGGGTTTAGCAGAAACTACAAGAATAGCACAATCAGCTTCAGATGCGCCTGTAATCATATTTTTGATGAAATCTCTGTGTCCAGGAGCATCAATTAAAGTAAAATCAAATTTTTTCGATTCAAATCTTTGAAAAGCTAAATCAATTGTAACTCCTCGTTCTCGTTCATCTTTTAAATTATCCATAACCCATGCATATTTGAAAGTATCACCTTTGCCTGTTTTTTCAGATTCCTCTGCATATTTCTGTATAGTTCGTTCATCAATTATTTTGAGACTAACCAAAAGATGGCCGATTATAGTAGATTTGCCTTGATCTACGTGACCTGCAACAATTAAATTAAGATGTGGTTTATCTGCCATTTTAATACCGTTAATTATAGATTGTTTCAGTCGCACACATATATATTTTTATTTTTAAGTAAATTTCCAAATTAATATGGTCCCGCGGGTCGGACATTCATGGTTTTTTGAACCAATTTGAATTCGTCGAGTTAATAAAACTCACCGACGACAGTCCGGTTCCTGTGGCTTGGCAGGCTGTTCAGGCAAGCCAGAGCCTACCTCTACAGCCGGAAGCTTTTGGCATAACATTCTACCAAGCTGAGCCTACGGGATATTATAACATATCATACCGCGGGTCGCGGGACTAAATGAGTTATCAATAATATTTAATAAATAACTATCGTTTTAGTTGAACTTAATAAGACAATTAAATAAATTATATTTAATTAGTGAATAATATGGAAGAAAATTACAATAGATTAAATGAAAGTGAAATAAAAAATGAGCTGGTTAAAGTACAAGGTTGGACTGTAAATAAAAATAAATTAACTAAAACTTTTGAATTTCGTGATTTTGGAGATGCTTTCGCATTCATGACTAGAATAGCAATAGAAGCCGAAAAGATGAACCATCATCCAGAATGGTTTAATGTATATAATCAAGTAAAAATAGAACTTACAACCCATGATGTAAATGGGATAAGTAATTTCGATTTTAAATTAGCAAAGACGATAAATGACATTGAACAAATAATGTATAAAAAATAGGGAAAATGATAGAAAAAGATCATATAATCAAACTTGTAAAAGAGTATATTAACAGATTTGGCTATATCGAGTGGAAAGAACTTAAAGATATCCAGTTAGATGAAGAAAATTCAATTTGGAAGATAATTTTTATTGCGCGGCAAAAAGACAATAAGAAATTATATATTTACAAATTAAATGTCGAACTAGAATCCGGTAAGATAGACGGATTACAATTAATGGAAAACTAACATCTTTTGAAAATTGAGAATTACAGAAATGCATAAGTATATAGTCAAATCAATAATAAAATGATAACATGTCTATAGTAACGAAAAGCATTATAATGAATGCGCCTATTGAACAAGTTTTTATGTATTATGCCAGGCCTGAACATATTGCAGGTCATTTCCCAGAAGAAGCAAAAATGAAAGTTATACCAATTAAAGTTACTGAAGGTTGGGGAGTTGGAACTGTAATGAGAATAATAGGTGAATTTGGAGGAAGGCCCATGCAATGGGATAGTATAACCTGTGAAGTGACGAAAAATAAAAAAATTGTCTCAAAAGCATTGAACGGCCCATTTAAAAAGAATGTAATTACTGTAAAATTTGAAGAAATTAACAATGCGACAAAAGTAACATTTGAAGTAGACTATGTATTACCATATTTCATAATTGGAATAATAATTGATAAACTACGTTTAAGAAAATATGTAATTAAGGGAATGGATGTTAGTTTACAAGAAGTTAAAAATGCAGTTGAAGAAAAACACAAAGAAACTTTAGAAAAAGAAATTACTATAAAATCAGAAAATTAAAAAATAGGAAATCGAAACTTGAGATCCAATATCAAGGCAACAAAAATTATTGCTAGATATGGGCCAGAATACTTGAATGCTTTAAGAGCAGTAGGTTTATCATTGGGATTTTGAAGTAATTTTATATTACTATATAATAATAATATCCCAAGAATAACAGAAATTGTAAGGTATACATAGCCATAACCAAATAAGACAAAAATTAATGAGAAGGGAATCAGTAAAAGCGTATTGATGACTGTATAACGAACAGCTTTAACTTTACCAACAACAACAGGAAGCATTGGAATTCCAGCTTTTGTATAATCGTCATCTTTCAATACAGCTAACGCCCAAAAATGTGAAGGAGTCCAAATAAAAACTAAAATTCCCATGAAAATTGCAATAGTGTCTAATTGTCCAGTTATTGCAGTCCATCCTGCAAATGCAGCAGCACTACCTGCAAAGCCTCCAATTACAATATTCCAAGTAGTCTTTCTTTTAAGCCATATAGTATAAACAAAGACATAGAAAAATGAACCTAACAAAATCATTCCTGTAGTTAATAAATTAAGAAATATAGATGAAATAATTACAGACATAATAATCATAATAATTCCAAAGTTTAAAGTAGTTGCAGGTGAAAGTTGACCAGTTGCAGTAGCCCGATGTTTTGTCCTCTCCATTTTAATATCAATATCACGATCAAAATAACAGTTCAATGCTGCTGAACCAGCAGAAGAAAACGTTCCTGCAAAAAATAATCCTATAATTACGCTGAATGTAAGAGGATTAGTAATATAATTCGGATCTAAATATGCAATCAATAATGCAGAAATGGCTACAAAATCAAGTAGAAAAACTATAGATGGTTTAGAAATTTGATAAAATTGAGACAATCTAGTTCTAATACCAGAGTCAGATGGAGTATCAAAAGGCATAATGTTTCAAAAGATATATTTATTGAATATAAAATTTGGCCTAATTATTATAAAATCCTAATTATTATAAAATAAAAATTTACTCAAGGGCGTCAGATGGCAAAACAACGAACACCTGCCAAAGAATGTACAATATTCCAGTTAGAAGAGCAAAAACTGTAATAAAAAGTATGAATTTTTTAGCAGGTTTATATTTATCGTCATAATGGACCTCATTTTCAACTGAATGCGATATCAATCCAATAAAGGTATAGAATAATAGTAATACATTCATCAATATTCAGCTACATATATTACTCCTTTTAAATGTAATTATGATTAAGGCATCGATCGAAAGTATATTAAAATTAGAAATGAAATGCAAATTGCATCGATTCCCATCATCATAACAATCATCCAGAATCCACTAGTTATCTGATTAGAGAGCAAATATGTATTATAAATTATTGAGTTGCCGCCTGCAAGGAAAAATCCTAATATTCCCATTATTTTATCGAGAGAAAGAATTAGAAAAATTGATTGAGTATTTGATATCATTTTAAAACTACAAAATATCAATGTGCCTGAAATAATCAGAGACATATGCATTAATATATGAAAATTCGGATCGGCTGTAGCTATATCAAAATTAGATGGCACATGCCAATAAAATATTGTAATTAAAAACAATGCAGTAGTCACGATGCCATATGGATTAAAACGATTATTCAGAGCTAGAAAACGAGAATAATATTTTATTATTTTTCTACTATGTTGTGAATTGAATTGTTTAAATGATGAAATTATAGAATCAAAACCAGAAATAAAAACATAACCAGAAAAAATGAAAAGGAGATGTTCAATCATCATATGATAAAATAAACTGCTCGCTTCAAATTGTTCTAGAGTCGGAGTGAGTAAAAGAATAATCAGAACGTTTGCAAGAATAATTTTTAATAAACCATCTCGTAAAGAATAAATATTGAAAATATACGAAATAGATTTTATCATATCTATGAAACATTATATGTAGTTTTCAAAGCTAGAATCGCAGCTATTAATGAAAACCCAAATAATGCCGTAGATAAAGCCAGGTGCAATGTAACTATTACAGGATCAAGTATACTAGTAACTGTCAACATGCCTATGTATCCTTGTATTCCAACTAGAAGAAAAGACATTGCAGAAGAAAACAAGAGGATTTTAGAATTTCTATAATTTCGAACAGCTAAAATAAAAGTAAAAGTGATTAACAACCCTACAACCATGGCCATATATCGATGACTCATTTCAATCAAGACAGACGTAGTAAGATTTGGTAATAATTCACCGAAACATAATGGCCAATCAGGACATGCCATTCCTGAATTGCTTTGAGTAGTTATTCCACCCAATACGATAAGAAAATACACACCAATTGAAGAAGTTACTGCCAATATCTGAAAAACATTCATCATACAGGACTATTCTGGCCATTCTCTCAGGACTGTTCTGGCCATTCTCTAAGCCCATATTTTTTGAGATTCCAAGGATCTTCTTTATCGGCAACTGAAGGACCACTGTACCAACTTGACAATATATTATACAGAAATACTAGCGAACCAACAGCTATCAACACTGCTCCAAAGGTAGCCGCAACGTTCCATGTGTAAAATTCTGGGAGATATATATAAGTTCTTCTTGGCATCCCTCCAAGACCAAGGAACAACATAGAAGTAAATAATGTATAAAGCCCTACAGTAGTCAACAAGAAATGAACCATTCCTAAAGTTTCATTATACTTTCGGCCCGTCATATAAGGGAAATAATAATATATTCCTGCAAATGCAGCTTGGGCCGAGGCACCAAATAATACAAAGTGAAGATGGCTTACGACGAAATAAGTATCCTGAAGTTGGTAATCAAGAGGTATATTTGCTAAGAAAACACCTGAGACTCCTTGAAGAATAAAACTGAGAATGAAACTTAGACAAAAAAGCATAGGAGTACTAAATTTTAATTTGCCGCCGTACAAAGTAGCAATCCAATTGAAAATTTTAACACCGGAAGGAATTGCTATTGCCATAGTCATAAACATAAAAGGTATTCTAGCACTCACTGATATTCCGGTAGTCCACATATGATGCGCCCAAACACCAAACCCCATAAATCCTATAAGTGCCGTCGATACAGCAATAGAGCTATAACCAAAGATCTTTTTCCTTGACATACTGGGAAGTATTTGAGAAACAAGACCCATACCAGGAAGAACAAATATATAGACAGCTGGATGAGAATAGAACCAAAACAAATGTTGCCATAAAAGTGGATCACCAGCTGGAGGGACAAAAAAAGTAGTTCCTAGATTTCTATCTAATAATAATAGTGTAAGCACCATAGCAAGAACAGGAGTTGCTAATGCTTGTAAGAAGGCAGTTGTAAACTGAGCCCAAACCATTAATGGCATGTTTCTATATGTCACACCAGGCGCTTTCATCTTCATAATTGTTACAATAAAATTAATGGCACCTATAATAGAAGAAGTCCCAATCAAATGCAGTCCTAATATTGTCATATCCATACCCCAACCAGCTGAATACACAGAAAGCGGAGCATACATAGTCCATCCAACATTGGGCATACCAAGGTAAATGAGTAGACCTGCAGGCGGTATCATCCAAAAACCAAGAGCGTTAAGTTTAGGAAAATACATATCTTTAGCTCCAATATATTTTGGAACTAACCAGTTACCAAATCCAGCCCAAACAGGAATAATAAATAAAAAGAGCATGCTTACGCCGTGTATAGTAAACAGACCAGCATATGCCTCAGGACCGATTGCTCCTTCACTTGTTAGAGCAAATCTTACTAACAGAGAAGATGCACCGCCTAGGAAGAAAAAGAAGAAACCGAAAGTAAGATATAAAATACCTATATCAGTATGATGAGTTGTAAAAAGAACACTTTTCCAGCTGGAATAGAAAGGCGCATGTTTGTCTTCAGCAATGGTTTGTTGTTCTTTTTTTATTTCTGGCGTTTCCATTTATTAAGCCTCCACTACTAATCTTGTTCTCATACCGCCATGATAAGCTCCACAAAATTCTGCGCATTGTATCCAATATTCCCCTGGTATGTCAGCTTTTATTATATGTATTCTAGTTTTTCCTGGAATTATATCAGTTTTAAATCCCATTTCTCGCACATAAAAACTATGTATAACGTCTTCGCTTTCCAATTCTAATCTTACTATATCTCCAACACCTATTATTAGTTCTCCTGATTCATGACCATCTGGATAAGTGAATGTCCAACCCCATTGAAAGGCAGTTACTGTTACAACATAGTCTGGATCTTGACCATAATATTGTACACTATCAAGTTCCTCTAGAAGAGGTATAGCCATAAAAGACAATCCAAATAGCAATATTGCAGCACCTGCTATTGTTGCCCATTCTAATTTTTCCAAGGTATTCATATTATCACTCTAGTCCTGCTGGTTGTGTTCTATCCCAAAATCGAAATAATATAAAAAAGAAAGTGCCGATAAATAGTGCAGAGACAAATGTTCCTGCAAAAAAGACGACATCAAAAAATTGTTTTATATCAATGGCGCGTTGGGAAATTGGATCAGGATACCAACCACCACCCACTATATAGAGGAAGATAAAAAGGAAAATAATCGTAAATGCCCAAACTAGTTTGTCAAAAGTAGTAAGTATACTCATTTTAGTCAAGATTTAGTTCTACTGCTTATTATATTAGGATTACTAACCATTATCAATTTTGAAAATATGTAATTTGTTACACATGACGATTCAACATAATTAAATCAGGTTTTAATATCTTACGTCTCAAATGTTTTTCATAAAGTTTTGGACCAAAATAAATATGAAGGTATGACAAGAGTTGCATAGTTCCATGAAAGACAATCATGGTCAAAAATGGATATGAGAAAACAACCAAAAGAATAATTCCGGTAACAAATGCAAATAGATGGATAAAAACGGCAACAATTATTGAAAAGTTCCTGTATTTTGTTACTTTATCGTCTATTTCTTGCTTTTTTAATGAGTTCAAGTCAGAAAGATATCCAGATGTAGACATTTCAAGAGAAAAATACCAATTCAATAGTATTAAGTATATTTACTCAGATTTATGACCAGTTACAGGTAAATACTTAAAGTTAATAAATGGCCATGTTGATGTTTTTTTTGAAATAAAGAATGTCAGAAAAGACACATGAAAAAGAATATGAGCATCATGTTAATCCAGATGAAGTTCATTCATACATGCCTGCTGTAATTGGTTTGGCAGCTGGTATTTTGATGGCTACAGGTATCATTTTTATGTTAAAGGGTTTTTCACTAGTAATTGGTGCAGCCATGGTATTAGTATTTATTTCATTAATCTTTATTTTTCTGCGTGGAGAAATTCCTCGTTGGCCAAAAATAACAAAAGATTCTGAAGCAATGGTGAAAGCAGGCGGAATATCTGGCAAGTTTCATGAAATTGGTGATGTTGGTTTTCCTACTGCATTATTCCTATTGTCAGAAATTGCATTCTTTGGTGGTGCATTTGTAGCATATTTCTATTTACGTTCTACTTATCTAACATGGCCACCCGAAGGAACACCTCATCTAGATGTATTAATACCAAGTATTCAAACAGGACTTCTAATAGTGAGCAGCGTAATGATTGAATGGGCAACAGCAGGAGTTAAAAAAGGCAACAATACTGCAGTTAAATTTGGTTTTCTAGGTGCCGTTATATTGGGAGCTGGTTTTGCAGTAATACAAATGGGTTATGAATGGCCACATTTATTATCTTCTGGAGAATTAACGGTACAAAGTGGATTGTTTGGCGCATCATTTTTCCTATTAACAGGAATACATGGCATCCATGTCATAGCAGGAGTTTTGGCAAATAGTGTTGTAACTATAAGAGCATTTAAAGGTCAATTCGATAAAGAGAATCACGGATTTCTAGAAGCAGCAGGAACTTATTGGCACTTTGTACATATTGTATGGTTATTCCTATTTGCTTTTCTATGGCAAGATGGTCTATCATATTTACAGGTGTTAGCGGCATAATGTCAATAAATACAAACTCTCAACAAAATCCGTTAAAAGGAAAATTCACTACAGCAAGATTTGGGTTATTTGTAATCACAGCTGGAATAACAGCAGCAGGTAGCTTAGGATTACCTGAAATGTCTATACTAGATATATTTCCAGCAAATATTTTGAACATATTAGATCCATCAGGCCAAGTAATTTCAAGTTCAACAATTCAAATATTATTAACAATTATTCCTGGTTTCGTACTTTCACCATTGATAGTATTTTTCGGCATGGCAGGCATTTTGGGAATAACATTAGGTCACCTAGTTATTGCAACAACATCTAACATTGGAACAATTGATCTTTATTCTCCTGTTTTCACCTTTTTAGGATTATTTTTTATTCGGCAGTTTAAATCCACGTTGAATATAATTGGACCATTATTGTTTGTAATAATTACATCATTATGGATAGCATTTGTAGGGTATAGCATAACAGGAGAATCAATGATCACGATAACTTCGTTAACATTTCTATCACAATTAATAGTCATAATAATTGGATATGTAATATATTTAGCAGTAAAACAGCTTAATATTTTCAAGCTATAAATTCAAAATAATGTCAGAGCCGAATGCCTCGACGTTTGAAAACCCCCGTTAATAGATAAAGTCCTAATAAAATTAATCCAAGTCTAAGGGCTTGAACAAGTAAATTTCCACTATCTAGAGCAGGAAATGGGAAAATTAATCCTGTAAGTAAAAAAGATAAGGCAAAAGTAAAATTAAATGGAACCAACCAATTTTTTGGCATCGATACGTCTATTTTTTGTTTATTAATTAATTTTTACGTAATTTTTTATATTATTTCGAATCATGTTATTTATTTGAAAGCAGAAGATTCATGGTTACTAATTGGATGTCTGACAATTACTATATCATCAGTAATATATCAATTCATAAGTGCAAATTATTATTTTGGAAATGCAATAAACATGTTTAGATACATAGCACTGTTCTATGTATTTTCCTTATTATTAGGGTTGATGATGATAATCATATATATAACTAAATTGTTTATTTGGCAAAATATTCAATTCAAAAACAAAGTTATTAATTTAAATATGAAATCCATGTTGTATCATTTATTTACGACGCAAAAATATAGACAAACATTTATTATTACTTCAATTGTTTATTCAATAATTTTTAGTCTGGTATCAGGTATAGTAATTTATCAACCAAATGGATTATTTTCTCAAACATATTTTACAGATATTCCTTCAATAAAGATCACATATTGTTGTGGTAATTTTGGACAATATCCGAATATGGCAATTTATATCACAGAGCATATAGGACTAATGCTAATACCATTAACATTTTTGATTCTACTTTTTGTTTCAATTTTAGTTGGAATTAATATAATGTTTATTTCATTTGCAATTAACAATAGGCCAAAAAGAGATATAAAATGGTTTTTTAGTATAGCGGCAATAACAGGGTTATTCACAGGGTGTCCTACTTGTGCAGGTTTATTTATTGCAAACGTATTACCAGGATCATTTGCCATATCCAGTTTAACACTAGTCAGTTTATATTATCAAAGAATATTTATTATAATCACTGTGGGACTACTTATTTTTACAGCATTTTTATCATTAAAAAATATTAAAATGCTGTTTGAAGATGGTTGTATAATTGAAAACACGAAAATTATAAAATAATAAAGCTTTTTAATAATTGGCAATAAGTAATTTGATATGGATTGGGAAGTACTTCTTCCGGGAATATCATTTACACTAGCAGGTTTACTAGGGTTATGGATATCATTTGATACAAATTTTCTATTTCCTGCTGAGACCTTCGTTCAGGGTTTACATTCTACTTCGATGTTTGTATTAGTACTAGGATTACTATTAATTCCAGGAGGATTACTTAAAGGAGGAACGCCAGTGCCAAAAGGATTGTCAGCAGCAGTGGTAGCAACATTACTAACTTGCATAGGAACAGCAGCATTATTGTTCATAATAGTCTACTAGCAATAATAAAAAATGAAAACGTGGTTAAAACAATTCTTTCCCAAACAATGGAAAAATCTGTTTTTTTTTAATTTATTTTTATTATTTTTTATAGGATTAATAGGATCAAGCGTTTCATTAGAGTCAAATGAAATAAATAATATTTTAAATCAAGTCAATCAGATAATACCTAAAGACATTAACGTAATTTCAATTTTTTTGAATAATTTTATAATTGCATTAATTATGATTATACCAATTATCGGATTATTATTTGCAATAACAACAATTTATCAAACAGGCTTGGTTTTTGCAGCTGCAGCAAGTATAGAAAATCTATCGGGGACCTTACTGTACGTAGTAACGGCGTTAACACCATTCTTTTGGTTAGAATTCATCACATATGCAGCAAACATTACTCAAGGAATATTTATTTTTTTAGCATTATTAAAAAAGCAATTAACAAATGAAATAACTAGAACAATTATTATTATAACAATTAGTTTTTCATTTCTTTTTATGGGATCAATAATAGAGATGTTTTTTATCGGTAAATTTATCAGATAGTGCAGATTGACAATAAAGAAATTCTTGAGCGTATCCTGCATATGGTCCAAAATAGCCTATCATAATTTTTGATAAATACTCGTATTGATTTGATGTTAAAGTAGATTTATCGGTTTGAATTTTGTATATTTCTGGATCAAATAAATGCCTATAATACTGTTTTATTGTTTGTAATATTCTTGTGTCAATTGGAAAAGAATCCAACATATCATGTGAGAATAAAAGAATACAATCTGCAATTTTAGGACCTACACCAAACATTTCATAGGAATTTGATAGTTTTTTTCGTGCATTAATAAGATTCATAATTTTTAATTCGTCAAATATATGAGAATTCTGATCAATAAAAACAGCAGAACGTTTAATATATTTAGCACGATAACCGACTTTACACTTTATTATATCAGAAAGGCTAGCATTAGATAAAGTAGAATAACTAGGAATTGTAAAAAACTGCCTGCCATGAAAAGTTAATTCATTTCCAAATCTTTTACTTAAATGACCAACCATTTTACGAATATTTGATATACTAGTATTAGAAGCGCACAAATAAGAGAGAGTGCATTCCCAAGGATCTTGCCTAATCAGTCTAAGTCCAATAAAATTTTGGATTGTACTTTGAATAAATGGATCAAGAGAAATGTGAGAGATAATCAATTCATAATTATCTTGATAACGGAAATATTTTTTCATAGTATTAATGCAATCAGAATTAGTACTATCTATATAAAGCACGTTATCATCTTGTTTTAAACAATACACATCGTTTTTGATAACCCCATACCAACAATTATCTTGATTTGTCCAATTGAATGTTTGGCCGCAATTTAATGAATAATTTAAATTGAATTGTTGTTGAAATTTTAATTGTTTCATTTAACAAACAAAAAACAAATAATTAAGTTGGAAATTTTTTCAGTTTAATATTCAATATACCATTAACAAAGTTAGAATCAAGTATTATAAGAGCCTGAGAAAGTTTGATTTTTTCGTTTAGTCCATATTTGCTTTTTAAATACAAAGTATTGCCATTTATAGAAGAAGAAATAGTTTTATGATCTCCAGGAATTGTAGCTATAAAGAGAATTTCGTCATTATGAGATATAAACTCATATATAAATTTCTTTTGATTCTTTAAAACCCCTAGATTGGGAAAGCTGCGCATATTCTTTTTAATCTCATTAGTCCAATATATGAATAATAAGATAGCAGAAATGCTTAATATTATCGCAGAATATCCACGTTGAACTCTAGCAATCATGAATATAAATCCAAGAAGAAATAAAAGTCCAAAAAATATGGAGAAATAACGAATATAATACTTATTTGACAAATTATTCATTTTATCAATAGTAATTTATCTGTAATAAATCAAAAACTTTACTATATTTTAATTAAAAAGGAAAAAAGTTAACAAAACCAACTACACAGTAATTTTATGGCAGAATTAACAATTTCTGGGCTTAGAGGAATAATTAGTGAGAATCTCAATAATAGCGATATTGTAAATGTGATTCACAAGTTTGTACAATCATTAGATATAAAAACATGTGCGGTAGGCAGAGATACCAGAAACACCTCAAATATGATTTATCAAGCAGTCATATCGGTCTTATTAGCAAAAAATTGTGAAATTCAAGATTTAGGAATTACATCTACACCATCTGTATTTCGACATGTAAAGATGAATAATTTAGACGGAGGAATCGTTATAACATCATCCCATAATCCAAAAGAGTGGAATGGTCTGAAACTCATAGTAAAACCTGGAAGAATCGTTAAGCCAAATGAATTAAATGAAATAGAACAAATAATTAAGAAAGATTCGTTTTTAGGAACAATATCAGAAATAAAAAGTTGTTATTATTCAGATATTATAAAACAATTCAAAGATGATAAATTTACAGGGTTAAAAGTTGGAATAGATTTAGGCGGAGGAGCGGGTAGTGTTTTTGTAAAAGAGATTTTCACGAAATTAGGATGTGAAGTATATGCTATAAATGAACATCCTGGTATATTTAATAGAATTATTGACCCGGTAGAAGATCCTCTTAAAGCATTATCAAATTTAGTATTAAGAAATAAATGTGACATAGGATTTGCATTTGATTCAGATGTAGACAGATTAGTAATAATGGATGAAAAAGGATTAAAAATACAACCTGATTTTTCTTTATTAGCGGGAATTAAATATATTGAGCAAAAAAATGGCCTTAAGAAAGCTGCAATAAGTATTGATAGTTCACTATCAATTATACAATATCTAAACAAACTACAATGTAAAATCATAACATCCAAAGTAGGTGAGGGAAATGTAGTAGATAAAATCATAAGCGAAAAATGTGATTTAGGAGGGGAAGGGAGTAGTGGAGGATTCATATACCCTGAATTTAATTTATGTAGAGATGGAATATTACTTGCACTAATGACGACACATTTGGTTAGAAAATTTAATAGTTTAGATAATATATTTTCAGATATAGAGAAATTTAATCAAAATCGAACTAAAATAAAAACAGATCCAAAAAATTTTGGAATTATCAAAGAATATTTTTCTGAAAAAAAAGACGTCGTATTAATTGACGGTATAAAGATAAGAAATTCAAATGAAAGTTGGGTTTTAATCCGACCGTCGAATACAGAGAAATGCATAAGACTATCAGCAGAAGCTAAAAGTAGAAATGATGTAAATAAATTGATTGAAGAATATACACAATTAATAAATAAATTGTTAAGTTAGTACTTCGATATTAACATATTTTTATTTATAATAATTAAATTGATACATTAATTAAAAAGAATTATAAATTTTTGATCAAATCTTCAATTAATGTAGAACAGCGCTTCGTGACACTTTCGAGTTGAGATTCATTGTTAGATTCACTAAACAACCTAATAATAGGTTCAGTTCCGCTTGGTCGAATTAGGGACCAACTCGAGTCATCCCACCAAATTTTAAGACCGTCAGTAGTATCAATCTTTTCAGTCAATACAGAAGATATTCCATCAATAATAGAAGCTCTAGATTCAACAGGACAAGAAAATTTAGTTTTTAATTGATAAAATTTAGGCAGTATCTCAATATGTTCAGATAATGATTTTTCTGATGAAGACAACATTTCCAACATTAAAGCAGTAGCCATGCCACCGTCTCTAACTGCAATATGAGGACTATAAAGACAGCCTCCATTTTCTTCAAATCCAAAAATAGAATCAAGTTCCTTCATTTTATGAGAAACATCAACACTTCCAACTTTAGTCCTATGAACATCAACATGATTATCCAAAGCTACATAATCAATTATTTGTGATGTTGCAATAGTAGTAACTATAGGAGAATTCATACCTTTATTAATTAAATGTTGAGCAATAAGAGTTCCAGATTTATCACCCCAAAAGACATTACCATTTTCATCACAAAAGATACTTCGGTCCCCATCTCCATCATAACCAACACCAAGATCTGCATCATACTCAATTACTGATTTAGAAAGTAAATCCAAAGTTTTAGGAGTAGGTTCACCTCCACGTCCTGAAAAATTGCCATCTATGTGACTATTCAAAGTTATAACATTACAACCTAATAATTCAGTTAGAAGTGGAGCACTCAGGGATTGAGTTCCATTACCAGAATCAATAACAATTTTGAGTTTACGATTTTTTATCAGAGTGGAATCCACATTATTGATTATAGAATCAATATAATTATCTAATGCAGAGGAATAAGTATGTATTTGACCCACATCATTCCAATTTTTGCGATTGTATTTATGATTAAAATATATTTCCTCAATTAAAGATTCATCTTTTCTTGAGAGTTCAATTCCATCAGTAGAAATTACCTTAACCCCATTATATTGAGGAGGGTTATGAGAAGCAGTAATAACTATACCGCCATCAAAGTTAGAATTCTGAGTAATTAATTGAAGAGCAGGAGTAGGAACCATACCAGCGGCAAAGACATTCTTACCAGCTTCCATCAAGCCAGCAGAAATGGCATTTACCAAAGAAGGGCTAGAACGACGTCCATCATATCCAATTACTATATCAGCCCCACGAAAGAATGTGCCTATAGATAAACCAATATTAAGAACAAATTCAAGATCATAATCATCTCCAGGAATAAACCTAATACCATTAGTGCCAAATAATTTACTATTAATATTCAATATTTACTATTAACTATCAAATAACAAATAAAACAATATCGAAAATGCTAAATTCTAAAGAATATTAGAAAATTTGAATTGAAAATAGTAATTTGCGTTAAACAAGTACCGGATACTGCAACTAAAATAAAAATTTCTGAAAATAATAAAACAATTGAACAAACTAGTATAAAATATGAAATTAATCCATATGATGAATATGCAATAGAAGAAGCTTTAAGATTAAAAGAAGATGATCCGAATACAACAATTACTGTGATATCACTAGGACCTGAAAGAGTGAAACAATCATTAACAAAAGCTTTAGCAATTGGCGCAGATAATGCAATTCATCTAAAAACAAATGAAGATATAAAAAATCCTTTAGTTATTGCAAAGATATTGGCTAGTGAAATAAAAAAAAGAAGCTATGATTTGATATTATTTGGAAAGAAATCAGTAGACCAAGATAATAATCAAATTGGCATCATGATTGGAGAAATTAACCAAATATCATGTATTTCAAATTGTACACAATTTAAACTAAATAATAATACAATAACAGCTCATAGAGAAATTGAAGGTGCGATTCAAGTATTTGAAAGCAAATTACCCATAATCATTACACAAGAAAAAGGTAAAAATGAATTACGGTATCCTTCATTAAGAAATTTAATGGCTGCAAAAAAAAAGACAATAGAATCAATAAATATTGTAGAACAAATAGATGACAATGTAGAACTAATTAAATTAGAGTACCCACCAACAAGAAAAGAAGGAAAAATAATTGGAGAAGGTAAAGAAGCAGTATCCGAATTAGTTAGGATTTTACGAGAAGAAATAAAGATAATCTAGGTGAAATATTGACAGGAATTTTATCAGTATTAGAATTAAAAAACAACGAGGTGACAAACGGTTCATTAGAAATACTAACTGAGGGTAAGAAAATAGCAACGGAAAAAAAACAAGATAATAATGCAATGGTAATAGGAGAAATAAATAAGAAAAATATTGAAAAATTAAAAGAGTATGGAATAGATTCTCTGTTTATATGTTCAACTGGGAATACAAATGTTTATTCTCCTGAAATATACAGAGATGTAATATTACGAATTATAAAACAAACAAACCCTGAAATAATTCTATTTTCAGGAACATCTCTGGGAAAAGATTTAGCGCCAAGAATAGCAGCAAATACTGAATACAGTATTGCAACTGACTGTATAGCTATTACAGTCAAGTCCGAGGGATTAGAAGTAAAACGTCCAATTTACGCAGGAAAAATTATTGAAACAGTAATATTAAAAACTAAAAATCCAACAGTAATTTTACTTAAGATTAATTCTTTTAATATAAAGAAACAATCAGTGAATGAACCAAATATTTCTATAGTACAAAATGAATTCAAAGAGAATTACATAAATCAGCTACCAATTCTCAAAGAAACTATTTTTCCAGAAAGAAGAACGTTGGACATATCAGAAGCATCAATAATAGTATCTGGTGGAAGAGGAATGAAAGATCCAAAAAATTTCATCATTATTGAAGAACTGGCAAATATCTTAAATGCAGCAGTAGGAGCTTCAAGGGCAGTAGTTGATGCTGGATGGCGCCCACATTCAGAACAAGTAGGTCAAACGGGTAAAATTGTATCACCAGATTTGTACATAGCATGCGGGATATCAGGAGCAATTCAACATCAAGTCGGAATGATAAATTCAAAATGTATCGTAGCTATAAATAAAGATAAAAATGCCCCAATATTCAAGTTTTCAGATTATGGGATAATAGGAGATTTGTTTGAGATTGTTCCAGAGTTAACGAGAGAATTGAAAGTTAAGAATTAGAGAGCGTTTGCTCCACTAATTAAATCAAGTATCAATTGTAAACTAGATATATTTCCTTTTGTAGACTGACGTACTATTTCACGAATAAGTTTTTGTTGATTGCCATCAATATTATATAAATTTTCAAAAATATTGCAAATCAATTTTGGATATTCAGAATATAATCTTGGATTTTTCATATATTTAGGAGTTTTTTGAAATTTTTTAAGATCTTTTAATACATTTCTTTTAGAAAGAAGATCTTCATATACTGATAAGGCAGAATTAGAAAAATTATTATTTTTGTCAGCTATATTAAAAGTTTCGGCAGCTGCAATGCCTGAAGATATAGCAAGATCTACGCCGCGAAATGTATAACCATTATTTAATAACAATCCTGCTGCATCACCACAGACCAAAATACCATTATTATAGAGTTTTGGTAACATTGAATAACCTGCTTTTGGAACTAAATGAGCACTATATTCAATAACCGTACCATTGTCAATCAGATTAATTATATCAGGATGATTTTTGAAATCGTTAAGAAGGGATGCAACTTGAATCTTATGAGATACTAGATCAATACCTTCTATTACTAGTCCTAAAGATAATGAGGATCTATTAGTATAAATAAACCCGCCACCTCTCATATACTTGGTAGGATAACCAACGCAAACTAAAGCAGCGCCATTATTTTCCCTAATGCCAAATCTATCATTTATAGTATGTTCAGGAAGTTCAATAACTTCTTTAACGCCAACTGAAAATAAATCAGGAGAAAAATCAGTTCTAAGGCCAGCCTTTTTTGCTATAATAGATGTCGCACCATCAGCTGCAATAACAAGTTTAGATGTAATTTCATCATCACCACTTTTAATTCCTGAAATAACATTATCTGTAATTATAAGATCATCAACTTTTATTTCAGTAAATAATTCAGCGCCAGCTTCAACCGCCTTATTAGCCAACCATTTATCAAATTCAGAACGAAAAGCAGTGAAGCCATGATTGTTTGGAATATTTGAAGAAAAAGATGTTTGAAAACTAGACTTTTCAGTCATAAACATAATGCTTTCCTTTGACACATGTCTTTGAATAGGTACATCATCAAGAAATTTTGGAATGAGTTCTGAAAGAGAATAAGGGTATATTCGACCACCATATACATTTTTAGAACCAGGGTCCTTACCTCTTTCAAGTATTAGAACTTGATGACCGGTTTTAGCCAAGCTATAAGCAGCTGCAGATCCTGCAGGTCCTGCACCTACAATTATAACATCATAATCTGTTGGCAATTTAACCAATTTTTGTAGATGTTTTACTAACGGCTACAGTTTCAAATTCACTAATTTGATCTATTTTATCGATCGCAGATTCCAGAGCATTCATAGCACCATCTTTTTCTTCAAAATGGATATCAACAAAGATGTAAAAGAGACCGAATGCAAGTGGTTCGTCCTTAATTTGCTTAATTGACATATCTTTTGGAAGATTTGCTTGAATAGTACCATGTAATTTATCCCCCTTCATACCAGGTTCTTTTGGTAATAGTTTTAATCGAGCAATAACATAGCCCAAATTTCATCACTTTAAGGACCTTGAAATCCACAATCAGAACAAGAATAAGTTCTAGAAAATGTGCGACATTTTCGACATCTCCAAATAATTGTTTCATTACAAGCAGGACAGAAAAATTTTACTGAAAAGCTACCAGGCAGAATAGGCCTGCTACAAGATGTGCAATTTGGAATTTCAATTTGGTCAGACATAATTTTATTCCGTCATTTTATATTATTTATCATTTTGCTCAAAAATACTAATATCATCATAATTAATTTGTTGAAAAAAACTAAAAAATTCACTTCCAGAAACTAATTTAATGATTTGTACTATATTTTTCAATCCTAATGATTGAAGAAGAGTATAAGAATGAAAATCAAAATCGTCAGCATTATTTACCATATCTAAGAAATCAGAAGACGAAGATAATATATTAAAAATTTTATCCAAATGTTTATTCTCTAATTTTTCAAATATTTGTCGGGCTCTTAGAGTCATATTGAATTCTTTTTGGAAGATGTTTTTCCAAATTTTCTCATATCTATACAAAGAATTATTATTAAACTCGAGATTGGTGGATATGCTTTGGCCGGCAAGAATGCCACCTACACCACCTGAAAAAATTCCGCCTGCAGTACTAGGTTTAGTTTGACCTGCAGAATCTCCAACTCTTATTATAGAATCTTCAATAAAAGAATCTAACGGACCACTTACAACTATAGGACATGCAATTTTACTAATAATTTTAGATTTTCGTGTCTTTAAAAAGGAATCTAGATGAGAAAATGGATTAATTCCATAACCTGCAATCCCAACTTTTGCAATATTTTCATTTATCGGAATTACCCAAGTAAAAAATCCTGGCGATAGTTTTTGATTAAAATAAAGATCTACTTTATTATTTTCAAACCAATCAGCCTCTATAATATACTTGGCGGCTTGAATTATACCAAATCTGCGTTTTTGAATAAGAGAAGTAATTCCCATTGCATCAATAAAATATTTACAAGATCGTGTATGATTTTGTGAACGAATTATAAGATTTTCATTTGTTTTTAGATCAATGTATTTATTTGATAAATCAATTTTTACTCCAGAAGACATAGCTTGCTCAGAAAGCTGTTTATCAAATTTTGCTCGATTCAATACAACTATATCAAGTTTAGATGAATCTACTTCAATGCATTCACCTGAAGGGGCAAATAATCGAGCGCCAATAATTTTATTCTGAATTATTTTCCAATTAGGTATTATACCGAGAGAAGATAATGCATTTAAACTAACCAAACCATCACATTTCTCAGGTAAACCAATAACTGAATGTTCTTCTAAAACAAGTACATCATTGCCATGATTTGCAATTTCTTGGGCAGATAACAATCCTGATAAACTTCCACCTGCAATAATAACATCATAATCGGAAAAATTCATAACAGATTATTGAAGTTATTCTAAATATATTAAGAAAGCTGTGATATTTCATTAATTAACAAGCTTTTTCTTTTACAAAATAGCTCGATATTTAGATGTCTTCTGAAGATGTAAAACAAGTAATTATAGTCAGAAAGGATTTAAAAATGGGAAAGGGGAAAATCGCGATACAAGTTGCTCATGCATCCGTAAGCGCTGCAGAAATTGCAAAAAAAGAAAATATAGAAGTTTTTCAAAAATGGAAGGCACAAGGGCAAGCAAAGATAGCAGTAAAAGTATCATCATTAACAGAATTATTAAAAATAAGAGACATGGTAGACCATTTAAGTTTGCCATTTTTTGTTGTAGAGGACAGAGGACTTACACAAGTCGAACCTGGAACAGTTACATGCTTAGGAGTAGGTCCAGTTTTTTCATCAAAAATAGATAGAATTACAAAAAAGTTGAAGTTACTCTAATAATACTACTGCAAATAATACTGATCTTTATCTATTTTTTTAGAATGTATATTAAGTTTGAGTAAATAATCTTCAACGCCTTGACTAATTTTTGCTAATTTACCATCTTTATCTCTGCCTTTACCATTGATAAAACTTGAACTGCCACAGATAGTATTATAATATTCTTTCCAGTTTGTTTTTTTACGTAACAATTTGTCGATAAAAGATCTAGCGTCAGAATATTTTTGAAGAGAATTTTCGTCATTAGACCAAAAACGTCCACTTAAATATGATATTCTTGAATGAGAAGATTTTGGTATATCAGCTTTAGACTCTCGAGTAATGGTAAAAGTACATCGAAAGTTTTTAGATTGATCAATTAAGTTTTTAATTCTATCATGATAAATTATATCTTTTTGTGTTTTATTACTATCAAATATTACAACATGATTATCTAGATGCTTATCTAAAGAATATTGTGCAAGGCTAATAGATGACGGTATTCCACTACCTGCTGACCAACATGCAATAAATTTTTCATTATTTTCAAAAAGATCTTTCATAAAGTTTCCTTGTGGACCAATTAACACACAATTATCACCTTTTTTTAATTGTTCTAACAAATATGGAGCAAATACTCCATTTTCACTTTTGATCATCAATTCAACAAATCCTTTTTGTGTAGGAGAAGAAACAACTGAATAGGCTTTTTTTTCAGTTACAGCAACATCAGGCCCACGGGCAATCATACTTTTAGATTCTTTATCATATACTATAGTTTCAGGTCTAGTTATTTCGGATTCAAGCATAAAAAATTGTCCTGGAAGATAATCATATAATCCTTCATCATTAGAAATTGGATTAAAGATGTATGATTTTGAATCGTCACTTTCCGTAATTATTTTTTCAATTTTAACTTCATATCTAGTTGGCATTAATTTGACTAAATTAATTTCAGGAAATAAAATGGTTTCGTTTATTTTTTTATATGATATTTAAAATCATCGTCTGATTGGATAGAAGGGTGGTGAATATCTAATAAAATAACTTCAAACCAACTATGTCTACCGTCTTTATATACAAGATAAGAATTCAAAACTTTAAGATTAGGATATTTACGTTGAACACGATTTTCGGCTATTTCTTTAGCATTAATTTTTGCTTTCATTTTTAAAACTCCTAAATGTTTTTGCCTCCTACCAGCTCGTGGCCTTTGTCGTCGCATTCCTCCTCGTCTAATTTTCGTTCGAACGACAATTATACCTTGTTTAGATTTATAACCAAGAGAACGTGCTCGAGTTAAACGTGAAGGATATTCAAGTCGTTTAATAGTAGTTTGTTTTCTCCAAGATACAGCTCTAATTCTTAATGGTCTATAATTATCCTTAAATATATTTTTCCAAGTTTTTGATACGTGCTTATACAAACTAAATCACATCTTTGTTTAAACTGAGTAATAAATCAGGAATTTCATAAGGCGTATTTATCACATAATCAACCGAATTATGATTAGCATTTTCTTTTTCTAATAAATAGCTTTTTACAAACATAGTTATCATTCCTAAATTTTTTGCAGTATTTATTTCCATTTCTATTCGATCACCTACATATACACAATCGTTTGGTTTTAAATTTAATTTTTCTATAGTATAAAGGTATGGATTGGGAGATGGTTTAAGATCAGTTTCATCACTCGTTGCAATAATTTGAAAATAAGATTCAATATCTAAGGCTTTAAGAATAGAAGAGACTATACTTCGACCACTGTTTGAAGATACTGCAAGGGAAAAACCCATTTGTTGAAGTTTAAGCAAAGTATCAGACATTTTATCATCTTTTGAAATGATTCTAGAAATTTCTAAATCGTTAGAAAGTAAATCATAAAAATATGTAGAATCAATTCCCAATTTTCGTATTATACTGGTTAATCCATGATTTTGTAAATAACCATTTTTGTGTAAAATCTTCAATACATCATCAGTCGACTTGTTTAGAAAAGATGAAAGAAGCACATATACTTGTTTTTCATAAAGTTCATAATATAATTTAGAGCGATTAAGAGTTCCATCTAAATCAAATATTATTCCTTTAAGATTACAATAATTATTTTTCATATTAATCCTATAGCACTGCTATTATAGCTCAAATGAATTAAATAATTATATGATTATCGGATTAATTGGCAAGCCAAATACAGGTAAATCAACCTTTTTCAATGCATGTACTTTATCAAATGCGGAAATGGCAAGCTATCCTTTTACAACTATAAAACCAAATATCGGAATAGGTCACGTCAAAATTCATTGTGTGTGTAATGAATTAAATATAAAAGACAATCCAATAAATTCGTATTGTACAGGCAAATATAGATTCATACCTGTTAAAATCATAGACATAGCAGGCCTAGTTCCAGGTGCATCAAATGGACGAGGATTAGGCAATAAATTTCTTGATGATATAAGACAAGCAGATGTACTAATTCATGTAATAGATGCTTCAGGGTCAACAGATAAAGAAGGAAAAGTAACAACAATTGGTTCACAGGATTTATTAACAGATATCGAGTTTATTGAATCAGAATTCGACAACTGGCTTTACAATTTAATTGAAAATGAATGGACCAATATTATAAAAATTTCAATTGGAAATAAAAAAAAATTCACTGAATTAATATGTAAAAAATTAAGTGGACTATCAATAAAAGAAAATGACATATTAAAATGTTTAGATATAACAAAATTAAAAGGAGAAAAAAGCCAAGAATGGAAAGTAAAAGATATTAAAAAATTCATAAAACAAATTAGATTAATTACAAAACCAATAATAATAGCAGCAAATAAAATTGACTTGTTAAATTCAAAACGGGAACTTGACGTATTGATTAAAGTCGAAAAAAAATTCATACCAACTGCATCGGAAGCAGAATTATTATTGCGAAAAGCAAAAGAAAATTCATATATAAATTACATACCAGGAGAATCCAGCTTTGAAATAAATCCACAAAAAGAATTAAGTGAAGAACAAAAAAAGGCGTTAAATAAAGTAAAACAAAAAATCTTTGATATATGGAACGGTACAGGAGTTCAAGAAGTAATTAATCACTCATTTTTTGAGCTTTTAAAAATGATTACTGTGTATCCAGTAGAAGACGAGAATAATTTAATGGATAAAAAAGGCAATGTATTACCAGATGCATATCTCCTTCCTAAAGGTTCTAACCCTCTAGACCTAGCTTATAAGATTCATACAGATCTTGGAAAGAGATTTTTATATGCTATTAATGCTAAAACAAAAAAAAGATTAGCAAGTGATTATCAAATAATTGATAATGATATTATAAAGATAGTTTCAACTTAAAATCTTACACGGTAGATTCATTTTCTAAAACGTTTTTAGAATGATTACTTGTTATTTGTGGAACTTTAAGTAATTTGGTTTTATGAATAACAAGTTTCCGTAGATGTTTAATATTCTTTGTATTATTGAAAATATCAGATGCCATTTTTTCATGAATTATTTCTTGAGATAATTCCGAATAATTTAAAGTACTGGATTTTGTAGTAAATATTTTGTGAGCAGCCTGTCTTATATCATATTTTTTAGATGAATTCAATCTACCTTGCCCAAATGCAATAAAATAAATTCGAACGATAAAATTATCTTGAGTTGAATAATCATGAATAAAACTCAGAGTGGATGAACCGCGTCGAACTAAACTACGTAAAAATTCACGTGAATATTCATGACCTTTAAAAATTGTTTTCGCTGTATTAGAATCTATTTCAGTAATTTGGAAATTTAGATTAATTGAATATTGAGATGGATCTTTTTTATAAATATCAAATAAATTCGTTTGAATTTTACTATTTATGGCAGTTTTATTTGAAGTAATTGGAATATAAGCTATAGGAAAGTTTTGAAAGTCTGGTGGCGCATGGACGGTGACCCATTGTTTTTCTTTCCATTTGTCTTTTACTTTTCCTCGTCGTTTTGTTTTTTTAGGCAATTTTAATACTCCTTATCAAATAATTTATTATAGAAACTATCTAGCAGACATGGCCATACGTTCTTGTTCAAATTTCTTTTTTATTGCAAAGCTATTTGAATCATTTTTAGCAGCTAAAATAAGTTCTGAAGCTAAAATTTCTTCTGCACTTTTTCGAGTAGAAAAAGATGATTCGCGAACAGCTAATGATATAAAACGAAGAGCGAGATCCACACGTCGTAGGGGAGATATATCAACAGAGACATGATACCGAACGCCTCCATAAGCAATTGTAGTAGTATCTTCATTAGGGGCGGCATTTTCAATTGCTCGTACTAATTGTTCAATAGGATTTGAATTAGTTTCTAATTTAATAATTTCAAATGCAGATTTAACAATATTCATACTTTTTTGTTTTTTCCCTGCCATTCTACCAGAATTCTTCGACTTTCTTTTACCAAAATGCATCAAGTTATTTATCAAACGTTCAACAATATTTAGACGAGATTTTGCAAACCGTTTATGTTCATGCCTACCAAAGGATATAGGAATAATAGTTGGTTGTAGAAAAATAACATTTTTAAGTCCAGAGTCATTTACTTCAACTGGGCTAAAATCCCATTTCCTAAATAGTAATAAATTAAGTTCAGATTTTGGTTTTGGATTAATAGACTTGGATTTCGCAATCTTGTCTGAAATAACTTTTTTATCCAGATCAACTATTGGTTTATTTTCAGTAAGCAATATTATAATTACCTTCGCGGTTTTTCTTTTCGTCCATAAACGAGTTCATTAAGAGAGACATCATTAACTTTATAGACTTTCCATCGAACGCCTGGAAGATCCCCCATAGCACCACCAGTAGAACCACCAATCCCTTCAACATTAACTTCATCATGTTCATCAATAAAATTCAATGCGCCATCACCTGGCAAAAATGCGGTAACTTGTTTTCCATTTTTAATCAATTGTATTCTAACGCATTTACGAATTGCAGAATTAGGTTGTTTAGATTCAACACCAACTTTTTCTAAAACAATACCACGGGCTTGTGGTGAACCTGCAAGAGGATCTGATTTTTTATCAAGTTTAAGGGCTTTACGTTTGTAATAAGTATCAGACCAAAGAAAACGTTTTCTTTTATTCTTTTGCTGTCTTGCTGCAAATTCTCCTATTGGTGATTTATTTCTTCCCACAATTTCCACAATCCTTGATTATCAATATCATAGACTTATAGTTATAATTAAGAGCATAATAATAAATGTAACTTTCATAAGAGCATTAGTCAGTAATCTTTAATTTTGAAATTTCGAAATATCTTTTAATGATAATGCGAGCCTTTTCTGCATTTCGGCCAGATTTACCAACTGTTGCGCCAGTTTTTTTAGCAGCTACTTTAACTGTAGCAGAAGATTTTCCATTAGATTTTTCATTAATCTGAATTTGATTAATAAATTTTGAATGCAAAGCATTGCGTATCAATTCTTTTGGATCATCTGAATACTCTACTAATTCAACATTCATTCCAATATTTTGTTCAAATTTTTTTATTGATTGGCCATTTTTACCGATAGCAAGACCCATTTCACCGCGATTAACAATAAAAATCACTCTATTAAGTTTATTATCAATAATACAATCTCTAGCCATAGCACCAGAAATTTTTTGAAATAATGACATTAAAGCAAATTCTTCAGATGTTATTTTTATCGTAGTGGTTGTAAATTTCTTCAATTATTTGTTTTAATGAGAAAAAATATAATATTTGAATGTTATCATGAATTAAAAAGTATTTTTGAGTTGGTCAATATCAGAATTATTAGCATTAATAATTGAAAATGCAGATATTCGAAAAGATTTATGTAAAATTTTGCCAGTTAATATAGAATTATCAGGGATTTGGAAAACTGGAACCGAAAATTGAGTACAAATATCGTTCAATTGTGTGAATTGTAAATCCGAAATAGAAGAAGAGCAGATTACAAATTTAGATTGTTTGTTTTCAATAGATTTTACGGTTTGTTTGAAACCATATTTAATTTTTCCATTTGTTATAATATTTTTTAGGGATTTGGAAAGTAATTTAGCATTCATAATAATTACCTCCTCATATAAAGATCAATAATTCCTGTTCCAATAGGAACTGGTAATCCAACGATTACGTTTTCTGTAACGCCAAGTAACTTTTCAATTTCACCAGTGACTGATGCTTTAGCTAAAGTAGGTACTGTAATTTCAAAAGCTGCACGAGCTAAAACACTTTCTTTTGTTCCAGCAATTCCATGTCTGCCAATTGATTTAATCTTACCTGTAGATGTCATAAGATCTGAAACTAATAAAATATGGCGTATGTCTACCTCGAGTCCTTGTTCATCAAGAGTATCTGTTATTTCGTTAACCAATACATTACGTGCAGCTTCAATTCCTAAAACAGTTGCAATTTCCCAGATATTATTTGTAGTAGTACGTGTTTTATCAACACCTGGTATTTTGAACACTTTAGAAAGATTAGAACCCGAAGTTGTTATAATCCATTCATTATCTTCTTTAACGATGGTTAAATTTGAAATGCCTGATATTCCTTTTACTGTCAAACCTAATAATTTGTTTCTTAATGTGAATAAGGTTGCTACATCACTTTCTTCAACAACAACCATGATCGAATTTCTTTTTAGATTGATTTGACATTCACGTTTATTAAGTTCTAAAATTTCTTGGATTTCAGATAAGGTAGTGCTATGGTCTTCAAGTACACTTTGATCAAAAATCAGGTTAACGCCAGATAAATAATCCACTTCGGTATGAGAAATTAAATCACTAATAGTAGTGTGTTGTATTATCTTGGCAAATTCCAATGCTTTAGTTTGTGAAGCGCGAAAAGATTTTTCGAGATAAACAGTCATGGTAGGCGTAGCAGGTACTTTTCTAGCGTCAACTAATTCAATCAATCTTGGCAGACCTAATGTGACATCTCGTTCTTTAATACCGGCAAAGTGAAAAGTCCTAAGCGTCATTTGAGTTCCAGGTTCACCAATAGATTGTGCCGCTATAATTCCACTTGCCTCACCAGCTTCCACCTGTGCATTATTTACTGAAAGTAAAGCATTCTTAAGAACAAATTTCATACCTGATTTAGATAACTTATGTGTAGAAAAGGCATTTTGTAAATTTTCCATTATCTTTAAATTGAATTTTGATAAATATGGCTTTAAAACAGAATCAATTTCTGATTGAGTTGGATTTGTACTGGACAAATGGTCTATAAGGGCAGTTTCAACTAATATTTCAATATTTACAGAGCGTCCATGATCACTTTTTGCAGGATCAATTCCATCTTCACCATAAAGAAACTGAATTATATTTCCATGCGGATCTCTAACAGTTCCATCATATTCTACTTTAATATGTTCAAGGGCATTGATTAATCTACGCTGCATATACCCACTCTGTTGAGTTCTAACTGCAGTATCAACAAGTCCCTCTCGTCCTCCCATTGCATGAAAGAAAAATTCAGTAGGAGATAAACCAGTTCTATAATTTGATTTTACAAATCCACGAGCGTCAGGAGAAGAATCAGCTATTGGAAAATGGCTAAGTGCTCTTTGATTATATCCATTTTGAATTCGTTTTCCACGAACTGATTGTTGTCCCAATGCAGCAGTCATTTGTCCAAGATTTAAACTTGAACCTCTTGCACCTGTTCTTGCCATAATAACTCCTGAACTAGTGACAGGTAATTCAGCGTCGGATACACGACCGACTTTATCACGTGCTTTTGCCAATTCATTTACTATATAAGCTTCTAAAGCTTCTTTAGGTTGCAATCCTTTTGTTAGAGGTAAAATATTATTTTGATATTGATTTATTAATTCACTAACTTTATTATATGAATCATCAATGTTTTTCATGACTTTTTTTTCAGCCGAAGTATCTAAGACTAATTCGTCAAAACTAAAAGAAAATCCAATATTAGTAATGTATGCCCTTAAAACTGAAAGAACTGAATTAAGAAACTGTCTTACGTTCTCAGAACCATAATCTTTAGCAATTCTATGTAATATAGAATCTGGTTCTTCAGAACCAATTGCTGCACGGTCAATTACACCACTGATAAGTTCACCTTGTCGAATTAATACATCATTTTTTGTATTATTTTGACTAGCACTATTCCATTTAGACATCATTTGAAAGTTAAAATTCTTGGGTAAAAATAAAGAAAAGAGTTGTTTTCCACTATATAATCGAGGATTAGTTTTTACAGGTTTAGGTAAAATACCAGTATAACCACCTTCTAATGCAAGATCACAAAATTCAGATGGTTCAAGAAGAGTATCATCAGAAGTTAGTAAATAAGCAGCAGTAATATAATCACGAATACCTCCAATAATAGGCCCTCCATATCTAGGTGAAACTATTTGTTTATGAACGCGCATTAGCATAAGTGCTTCAGAACGTGCTTCTTCACCCTGGGGTACGTGAAGATTCATTTCATCGCCATCAAAATCGGCATTATAAGGAGGACAAACAGCAGGATGTAAACGGAATGTACGATATGGCAAAACTCTAACAGTATGTGCCATTACAGACATACGATGAAGCGAAGGTTGTCGATTGAAAATTACTATATCGCCATCTAAAAGATGTCTTTCAATAATAAAACCGTCAGTTAGAGAGTCAAGCAGAGCTTCTTTATCTTCAACATAATCGAGTCTAATTTTAACTTTATCAGGTCGAATAATATAATTTGCACCAGGATGGACATCGGGACCATTTAAAATCAATGATTTAAGAAAATCAGAATTCCATTTAGAAAATTTTTCCGGTATTGTAAGCTTCTTAGCTATAGCCAATGGAATACCTACATCAGATATATCTAAACTAGGATCTGGTGCAATTACCGTACGTGCTGAAAAATCAACTCGTTTGCCAGATAAACTTCCACGGAATCTTCCTTCTTTTCCTTTTAATCTTTGGCTTATAGTTTTCAATGGCCGGCCAGATCTATGATGAGATTGAGGAATGCCAGAAACTTCATTATCAAAAAATGTAGTTACATGATATTGTAATAAATCAACTAAATCTTGGACTATTAATGGAGGAGTACCGGATTCTTTGCTTTCTCTTACACGTTGATTTACTCGTAAGATATCAACAGTTTTATGAGTTAAATCGTCCTCAGAACGAATCCCTGATTCTAAAGTTATAGATGGTCTAACAACAACAGGAGGAACACCAAGAACCTGTAAAACAAACCATTCAGGTCTAATTGTTCTTAATCCATTGTCATTTAATACTGAATTGAAATTAATTACGGTTAAATCATCATCAGTAATTCGTTCTAATCGTTCTCTGATGGCACTTGGTAATAATCGCGTAGCACCACCAGATTTTTCAGAAGTAGGAATTATTTCATGAAAAATAGTTGGTTTTACGAATTCGATAGGATATTGATCAGTACCGCAATGTGGACAAATCATTATTTTTTTGGTTTTTGTAAAAATTTGTTTAGCAATTTTATCTTTAATTTTTGGATTAAATTCAGATTCTGAATCTATATGAGATTTAAACATTTGAATTTCTTCGTCGTTTAATTTGATTCTGCCGCAAACACGACAAAAACCGTGTAATAATTTATTCACATATTCTGCAAAGGAGATATGTATTACTGGTTCAGCTAATTCAATATGACCGAAATGTCCAGGACAACGGAGTGCAGTATTACCACAAGTTGCACATTTCTGACCTGGTTCAAGAGTACCCAATCTATTATCCATAAGACCACCTTGTACTGGCATGCCATCCTCATCATAAGTTTCAGGAGCAGTTATTTCAGTAACAGAATATTTTCTCATTTCACTAGGAGAAAAAAGAGAAAATTGAATTCCAGTAATCTCTTTAATATCAATAAAAGGTTGCGACATACAGTTACACCTTTCCAGAGGTAATTAAACGAGGAGCTATGTTCAAACTCATCATTTCCTGAAGGAGTAATTTAAATGCATATGCAATAGTAACAGTAGAAATTGTAGATGAATCTCCATCTACTTTACATAAATATTTTCTTTGTATATTATCATAAAAAGCAATCAAGCCACAGTTATCACAAACATTAATATTTGTACGATCAGATTCATCAAGCAACCTATCTTTTAGAACCATTGAAGCGCCATATGCAATCAAACAATCTCTTTCCATTTCACCAAATCGAAGCCCGCCACCTCTAGCTCGACCTTCAGTCGGTTGTTTTGTTAACATTTGAATTTGTCCTCGAGCTCTTGCATGCATTTTATCTGCGACCATATGGTGTAATTTTTGATAATAAACAACGCCAATAAAGATGTCCGTTTTAAATTTTTTGCCAGTTCGACCGTCATACATTACCTCACAGCCACTTTTTTTAAATCCATATTTTTCCAATTCATTTCCTAAATCAGTTACATCTTCAGCAGCAAATGTAGTTCCATCAACAGACGTTCCTCTAAAAGAAGCAGTTTTTCCTCCAATTGATTCAATAAATTGACCAACTGTCATTCGAGAAGGAAAAGCATGCGGATTTATGATGATATCTGGAACAATACCATCTTCACTATATGGCATATTTTCTTGATCAACTAATAATCCAACCACTCCTTTTTGACCATGTCTCGAAGCAAACTTATCACCAATTTCAGGAATTCTCATATCCCTTACTCGAATTTTATATAATTTTTCTCCGTCTTCATTTTCTGTCATAAATACAGAATCAACAACACCAACTTCCGATGGTCTAACAGCTATAGAAGTATCTCTTCGATAAGGACCTTTTACTTCGAATCGTTTGTATTCTTCCATGAATCTAGGAGGACTAGTTCTACCAAGTATTACATCGCCTCCTGTAACAACTGATTCATGCATTATTACTCCATCACTCTCCAGTAATCGATAATGTTTTTCACCTCTGTAACCACGAACATTTTCATCAGCTGTGGGTATTTCAAAATTATCATGCATGCCACCAAGGTATTGTTTTGCTTGTCCATCATAAAGCCGATAAAAGAAAGAGCGTGCAAGACCACGTTGTACAGATGATTTATTCATAACTATAGCATCTTCAATATTGTATCCTTCAAATGACATAATTGCAACCACACAATTCTGTCCAGTCGGTCTTTTGTCAATATTCAGAAGAGATGTAACACGAGTATCAACTAATGGATTCTGAGGATAAACAAGAACATGTTCACGTACGGCAGTGTTGAAAGGAAATGTCGGTGTTGGAAAACCAAGCGATTGTTTAGCCATAGCAGATTGATATGTATTTCGAGGAGATTGGTTATGTTCAGCATATGGAATCAACGATGCAGAGGCACCCAATATTGCAGCTGAAAATATCTCTAAATGAGTATGTATAGGTAGAACCTGATCACGATTCATAGCAACAAGAGAATTTTCTTCTTCATTAGCATCAATTAAATCGACAACACCCATATGTACTAAATCTTGCCAACTTAGCTCCCCATTAGAAGTTCTTTCAATTATATTATTATCAACTAGCGGTTTTCCATCTTGTACTACTATAAGTGGCCTCAAGACTCTACCAGAACTTAAAGAAACATGAATGCGAACAGATGCATTTTTATTTGCATGTTTTAAAATACTAATACTAACATGAACAGGTATTTCTCCTTGTCTTCGCATAGAACGAAATGATTGTACAAATTTATCACCGTCTTTAACATATCCAACTAAACGACCATCAACAAAAATTTTACATAATTGACTTCTTATTTCAATATCAACATCACGTGTTGATTCTATACCAATTTGTTGAATGCAATCAAAAACATCTTGAAATGATGAATTAACAGAAATAACAGAAGAAAGAGAAATGTTTTTTACTAGACCACAGTTAGCACCCTCAGGAGTTTCACTAGGGCAAATTCTACCATAATGTGTAGAATGGAGATCACGAGCTTCAAAATTGGGTTGAGTTCGACTTAAAGGTGATTGAATTCGACGCAAGTGACTAATCAAAGATAGATAATTTGTTCGATCAAGAAGTTGAGTTACACCAACTTTTCCTCTGCCCCAATTGCCAGTCGCAATAGCATTAGCAAGCTTATCTGTTATTATACCGGGTCGAATAGCTGCACCTACAACATTTGTTCCTTTTCGACTTGCAGTACGTTCAAGTTGATATTTCATATCACGAACAAGATTTCTAAAAGCAGTTCGAAAGAGATCTGCAATCATTGGACCAGCAAATTTTATAACTTTATTTCCATAATGGTCTTTATCATCTACATTAATCCAACCTAATTTTAGTTCGCAGAGTTTACAAACAGCTTCTCCAATAAAAATTGCTTTATCATATCTATTTTCCTTGGTTTTTCCTAAATGAGGAAGTAATCCCCAATCTAAAATTGATTCAGCTTTTCGTAAACGGAATTCATCGAGCATTCCATGCGCAACACGATTACCAATATACATAAGTGCGTCAGTAGGAGTTTTCACATCAGTGGATTTTTCAAAAGTTATTTCAAGTAAATTTTGAATTTCAGGACGTGAAGAAATCAGAGAAGCAATTTCACGGTCTGTTTCAATACCAAGTGAACGCATAAGAGTTACAACAGAAAGGTCAACAGGCGAACTGGGCAATTTAACCTGAATAGAACCATCGGATTTGAGAGCTAATTCTAATTTTGCACGATAACCAACAATTGAAGAATAAATTTTTGATTTGAAAACACGATGACCGCTTACTTTTTCTCTTTCAACAATAATTTTATTAGGAGATAAATCTTCCAATCCTACAATTATTCTTTCGGAACCATTGATTATGAAATAACCACCAGGATCATATGGATCATCTCCAACATCAATAATTTGGTCTTCAGTCATTCGACTAGTATCACATTTATCCGATCTTATCATTATAGGAATATCACCAATATGATGTTTCTGAGTTTCTCTAGATAAACCACCTTCTTCAATAGTCATTTCTAAATAAATTGGGGCTGAATAATTTAGATCTCGTAATCGTGATTCTAATGGGAGAGTTCGACTTATGGAACCATCTAATTCAACGCTACGTGGATCACCAATAAATATTTTACCAAAATTAATTCTGTAAGGAGTTCCAATTGTTTCAATATCAATATGACCCACCTCACTAATTATTGCTTGAATTCCTTTATGTAGAAATTCATTATAGGAGTTTAAATGTTGTCGAGCGACCCCTTCTTTACGAATTAAGTTTTCAATAATAACCCAATCAGAATTAGTATTCGAAGTTTGCATTTTAGTCACCAATTACCATTCTATAATAATGCGTCTCCCCACTTGTAGGACTGGATCGAGTAATCTTAATAACATCACCAGATTGAACACTCTCATGTTTTATAGCAGGATCAGAAAGAGATATAGCAGGTAATTGCGCTTTTTTAAGATTGTATATTTTAAGAACATCATCAATTTCATCATCAGAGAGTTTTTTATGATTGGGTGTCAAAATATGATCTAAAGAACTAAAACTAATTTCTTCTTTATCATCAGTGGTTTTTTTCTTAGTTTGTTTAGGTTTATTTTTATCAGTGGCTTTTTTCTTAGTTTGTTTAGGTTTATTTTTATCAGTGGCTTTTTTCTTAGTTTGTTTAGGTTTAGACAAATTTCATTCACCAAATATAACCTAGGAAGTACCCCAAGACTTTAAAAAAATCAATAACAGATATAGATAATAACCGATACATATAATCTTTGTGATTGATATCGTAATTAGAGTTAATTGGCGTAATTATCATAAAATAATATAAATTGCAATTGAGTTCAATATTAATAATGAATTACTTTGACGTTTTTTCAAGATCCAAAAATATAGCAGTGATAGGACTTTCAAAAAACAATACCAAAGATAGTTATAGAATTTCTCAATATATGGAAAGATCAGGATATCAAATAATACCAGTAAATCCAACTGCAGATTTCATAATGAATAAAAAAGCATTTCCATCATTATTGGATTTGCCTAAAAATATTGTAAAAGATTTAGATATTGTTAATATTTTTAGGAAATCTGAGCACGTATTACCAATTATCAAAGAATGTATAGAAATAAAAAAGAAATACGATAATCTTAACACTATTTGGATGCAAATTGGAATTCAAAACAATAATGCTAATATGTTATTGAGTAAAACAGGGTTAAACATAGTAATGAATAAATGCATTATGATAGAACATAAGAAATATTTAGATTCAATGAATTAATTGTCAGGTTTAGGTCTAATACTTGTATCCAATTTTTGTGCATAATTAGTCATTTCATCATTAGATAAATTTCTCATAATATGTGTTTTTATATCAATAATAGACATCTTTACATTTTGAATGGGAGTTGGTTCTTCACTTGCAGTAAAGATAGATTCCAAAGCAAGAAGAATAGCATCATCAAATGAAATATCTTCTTTGTATTTTTTCTCAAATAATTCAATTACTTTTTCACTTCCAGAACCAATAGCAGTTGCATTATACGCTACATAATTTCCACTAGGATCAGTTTTCCAAATATGAGAACCGGTTCTATCTACTCCGCAAATAATTAATGAGACGCCAAATGGTCTAACTCCTGCAAACTGTGTAAATTGTTGTGAAGAATCTGCAACTTTTCTTGCTAATGTTTCTACATCTATGGGCTGATCATATACAAGTCTATTACTCTGGGCTATAATACGTGCTTGGTCAACCTGAACTCGTGCATCAGGAATATAACCTGCAGCAGCAACACCAATGTGGGCATCTACTTGAAATATTTTTTGAGTCAGACCTGATGTTTGAAGTTTACTAATTTTTTCATCAACCGCAATTATTGTTCCCTCATTTGTTTTTAGTCCGAGAGCTAAACTACCACGTCGAACGGTCTCCATTGCATATTCGACCTGATAAAGTCTTCCATCGGGCGAAAACACCGTAATAGCTCTATCATATCCTGAGGCTGATGGAAACATGTCTTATCAGTCAAATATGTTAACTATTAAACATTTAAAGTTTTAATCAAATACAAATATGGGGTATAGAATATGATAGAAGAAATAATAGAATTCTACGGACATCCTCTTATAAAAGCTACTCATAAAAATACAATAGAAATAACCCGAGAGAATATATTGACACAAAATGGAAACTGTATAATAGGTGTAAATGCTTCCAAATCA